>TARA_B100001175_G_scaffold182044_2_pt1 | contig 21065 bp, 16 predicted proteins | sample TARA_B100001175 | Tara Oceans TARA_B100001175
AGGTTGTGGAGCCGGTTCAGGCTCTGGTTCTGGTTCTGGTTGTGGCTCTGGTTGTGGCTCTGGTTCAGGTTGTGGGGCTGGTTCTGGCTCTGGTTCCGGTTCTGGTTCTGGTTCCGGTTGTGGAGCCGGTTCTGGTTCTGGTTCTGGCTGTGGGGCTGGTTCTGGCTCTGGTGCTGGTTCTGGCTCTGGTGCTGATTCTGGTTCAGGAGCAGATTCAGGTTCAGGTTCTGGCTCTGGTTCTGGTTCTGGTTGTGGAGCTGGTTCTGGCTCTGGTTCTGGTTCTGGTTGTGGGGCTGGTTCTGGCTCTGGTTCTGGTTCTGGTTCTGGGGCTGGTTCTGGTGCTGGTTCTGGTTCTGGTGATGGCTCTGGTTCTGGTTGTGGGGCTGGTTCTGGTTCTGGTTCTGGCTCTGGTTCTGGTTCTGGTTGTGGGGCTGGTTCTGGCTCTGGAGCTGGTTCTGGCTCTGGTTCAGGTTGTGGTGCTGGTTCTGGCTCTGGTTCCGGTTGTGGAGCTGGTTCTGGTTCTGGTTCTGGTTCTGGTTCTGGCTCTGGTTGTGGTTCTGGTTCTGGAGCTGGTTCTGGAGCTGGTGCTGGTTCTGGTTCTGGTTCTGGCTGTGGTGCTGGTTCTGGTTCTGGAGCCGGTTCTGGTTCTGGTTCTGGTTGTGGTGCTGGTTCTGGTTCTGGTGCTGGTTCTGGTTCTGGTTCGTCAATAGTGAGTCGTATATTTTTTCCACATTTATATCCTGAAACTAAAGCCGCAAAACTTGTAGACCCCCCCCACGGTTTTGATAATACGGATATATCAGCTATATATAAATTATTAATATTATAAACCTTTTGGTTTGTATCTACAACTTCTCCTATTGCACAACTACCATGATAATGATAAATAGACCCCGCTTGACTCATAATATAATTTCTATCTATAACTGAAGCGCCAGTTTGTGGATTTGGAGGTGGCTGTAGCAAAGTATAACCAAGATTTGACATGATTGTATGATTCTTTTCATAAGCATCAAAAATATCATCAATGAAACTATTATCATTAGGATCAACATTTGTACCAAAATGATTTAAAGTTACATTTGGATTTTCATCATTTTGGGAACTTATTGTTACAGTTCCGTCTCCAGTTAAATTTGTAGATTGAGCATGAGTTAAAATTAAAAATCCTGGTAAAGAAGGTACAGTTGAATAATAAGTTTGCCATCTAAAATTTGAATCGCGTGTTTGAATATGTGAAATAATATTGTTTGGATCAAATCCTAAATCATTTACAGGTACTGTTGTATAACTTGTAGTTGTTGTTTCCTCATCTGGAAATAAATTGTTATATAAATTATCTGATTTTAATTGTGTGGGTAAAGTATTGTAATCTATAGTTTGATCTTTTGATCCTAATAATATTCTGTTATTGGGAGCACTACCACTAGACCACCGCTCTGCCCCATGCCAACTTGGCATTTCCAAAACATAATCTCCACTATGTGTTGATATATTACTACCGCCTCCGGGATGCGCAGTTACCCAGTCTGTAAAATCATAAACATTATTATCATCTCCACTTTGAGTTCCAGCAGCTATTCTAATAGTTCTAGTAGAATATGTGTTTAATATTGCTATATTAGAAGTAGTTAATGCAAAATTTGGTGCATTAGAATTTTGTACGCTAGTGGTAGTAGTTGTTTGTTGAAATTTACCATATAATATAGTTATACCAGCATGATCATATAGTTTATTTCCGCAGTTGATTCCACTTCTTAGTAAAATTGCTGGTGTTTGAATTGCTCCGGCTGCCAAAACAAAATTATTTGAAAAAAATTGAGTTCCATTAAAATCTTGTATATAAACTATATTGTTGAATTCATCTTTTTCTAAATGAGAAATATTAATGTCATATGCGACTGATACATTTGGTAAATTTTCAATTATATTTCCTAACAATAAACGTTTTCCAGAAGGTATATTATTAGAATATATCTTGTTATTATAAGCTTTTACTCCAGTAGTTTGAGTAAGATTATTTATATATTCCTTTAATTCATAATAAACTTGGTTTGGAGTATATGTTGAGCCATTTTTTTCATAGTTGTATCTTTGAGCATTTAGGATATTATTAATAGAACTAATTATATTTTCAGTAGTATGAGAAAAATCGTCTGATTCAAAAACGTCTGATTTCCATTCATAAAAATTATGATTAATCAAATCTTCTGTATCAATATATTGAAGTCCAAAATGAAGAGTACCTCCTCCGAGACCTTTTCCCATCCACACAGTTAAATTATTTGTTGAACTAAAAGAATATTGATATTTTGGATCATTCTGAGCTTCATGCCATTTTAACAAATTATCATAATCATCATCAATATAGTCTTGAAGAGTATTCTCATTTTTCTCAAGTATCAAAATATGACTATTTGGACTGTCTATTGCTAATCTATACGCACACATTATACCTGCTGGTCCGCCTCCAACAATAATATGATCATATACAAAAGCTTCTGGTTGTGGTTCGGGTTCTGGTTGTGGTTCAGGTTCTGGTTGTGGCTCTGGTGCTGGTTCTGATTCAGGTTCTGGTGCTGATTCAGGTTCAGGTTCAGGTGCTGGTTCTGGTTCAGGTTCTGGTGCTGGTTCAGGTTCAGGTTCAGGTGCTGGTTCTGGCTCTGGTGCTGGTGCTGGTTCAGGCTCTGGTTCTGGTGATGGTTCAGGCTCTGGTTGTGACTCTGGCTCTGGTTCTGGTTCTGGTTCCGGTTCCGGTTCTGGTGGTGGTTCTACTATTTGTACAATTCTGTTAATAGTCCGTTTATTTCCAGCATCATCAGATACAGTATATTGTACTACATATTCACCAATTTCATAAATATCAACACTATGTTGTACTATTAAACGTTGAGATATATTTCCTTCTATATTATCAGTTGCAATAGCACCATGATCAATATATGTTTGTGATTTGTCACCAAAACTATCTCTATAAATGTAATCTGTTTCTAAACCTCTATATCCTAATATAGTTTCTGGATTAGGTCCCAAAAGAGTTATAATTGGAATAAAATCTTGGATTAAATATTGTAAACGAATATTATCAATATATTGTTCATCTAAAAACATGCTATTATTCCATGTAATTCCCGATTTCCAACTATCTTCATTCCAAAACATAGCACCTATATCTGATGAAAAACTATCTATACCGGAAGGATTAAATATTGTCAAACTGTATATCATATTTACGGGATCAATATTCGCCTTTCCAACAATATTATCATTAAAGCTTGGTCTAAAATCATTATAAGAAATATCAACTAAATAATCATTTAATGAATCTGTATTATACAAAAAATTTATTTTTGTAAAATTATTAAATTGAATAATTCTGTCTGATAAGTCTTGTTCAATACTAATATGTCCACTTAAAGTATTGCATAAATTATTAATTGCTAAAGTATCATAATTAATATTGATACCATTTTCTGCGTTTAAAATAATAATATCATTGTTAATGTTGTCAAATACTGTATTATTATAAACAAAATGTCCACCAGTAAAGTCATCTTTTCCGCCTTTTATGATTATACCCGCATTAGTATTCCATACAATATTGTGATGTACATAAGCATTATAACTATTTCCAGTTCCATCAAAAAATATGCCATATTTATCTGTATCATGCACCCAATTGTATCTTATTTTTACATTAGTTTGTTGATCATCCATCAAATGAATTGATCCACCATAACTTTGAAGAAATCCTGTTTGATATATATTATTATATTCTATTATAGCATTATTTCCTGGATTAATATTGGAAGATATACCCGTTTTAAAAATAGTATTTCTTTTTATTAAGTTATTTTCACCTAATATATAAATTGTTGATGCATTTTCTGGCAAATTGGTTACACTTTTGTCAATATATGATAAATGATTATTGATTACACTATTATTATTTCCAGTTATTCCTATAGCTAAACCATCAACATATTTAAAAACACAATTCTCAATAATACAATTATCACAATTTATCAATTTTGTATAATTATTGAAAACTTCGTGATTAATTGGATTTATATTTATACCATAGTTTATTTGTTTTTGCATTAATGCATGACAACTTGGATATAAAAAATCACAATCCTTTATTTTTACATTATGCGTATTAGTAACTTTTAGACTAGAACCAAAAAAATTGATATTAGAAATTATTATGTTAGGACTTAAAATGTCAAGACTATATGTTTGAACTTTTGCTCTTATATTAATTGTATTTGGTACCGAATCATTATTTAATCGCAAATACAAAAAGTTATCAAAGTCATCATAAAACCATTCATTTACACTATTTAAATATTCAAGTTTATTTTCAAGATAAAAACTATGTTGAATATTTTTATCAAAATTTGGAACATTGTCATAAGTTAATCGAATTGTATTTATCCCACCAATATTGTCGTTTCTATTGTCATTTACAATCTTTGTACAATTATTAATACCTCCATTCAAATTCAAATTTATTAAAGAATCATTTATAGTAAAATGTTGATTAATATTATTTTGAACTTTCTCAACAAAAGTATATAAATTAATTCCATTATTTTCTGTAGTAAATAGATGCCCATTAAAATGAGGTGACCTCCCAACTGAAAAGAATCCTTTTCCCCAATTATCATCATTAAAAATAGAATCATCTGTCCATTGTGCGCTGGGCCATCTTGCATTTATAATTTCCTGTCTTTCATGAAATAATTGCCAGATTTTTACGTTATTTTTTAATTTGATTTTGTATATTTGTACAGTTTCAACAACATTCTGGTCATTAATAATTTTTCTATTTTCAGAAATCCAATCTGAATTGTCATCTCTTAACTCTTCAATACTTTTTGTACCATCAAACATAACAGTTTCACCTTTGAAAGCTGCTATTGTTAATGGATTTGTTAAATCAATTATTGTTTCTGGTATTTCATAATATCCATCTCTAATGATTATCTTTTCATGATTAGTAATTCTGGTTATTGCATATGAAAGTGTTGCGAATGGATTTTGTCTGGTACCGGGTGTTAATTCGGTATCATTACCACTTAAAGCAACATAAATAGCTAATTCAGATTCAGGCTCTGGTTCTGGTTCTGGTTCTGGTTCTGGTTCTGGTTGTGGTTCTGGTTCTGGTTCTGGCTCTGGTTCCATTTGATCACGAATACCTGAAAGATATGACAAAATATGTTTTACGTCTTTAGTATCAACTTCACCTTCTCCTGTAACGTCTGCGGCTTCAACCTGAGATGGATTCAAAACTACTTCCTCTGTAATATGTGATAATATTTTTGAAGCATCAAGGGTGCCAATGATTTCATCATCATCAACATCCCCCCGTAATACCATTAAACTTTACATATTTTTTTGTTTTAATAAATAGACAAACAATAAACTTTATTTCTTTTTTATAATCCTAATTCTAACTTTGTAATTATTTTGTTTTTGGCTATTTCAAGCCTCTTTAATAATACACTTTCATAAATTGCAACTAATTTTTCTTTTTGTCTATTAGTAAGTTGTGTTGAATTTAAATCCAAATTGAAAGTCAATAAAATATTTTCATCAGCTATACTGTCATAGAATTCTACATTTGGAATTTCTTTTGCAATATAATAACTCCTAAATTGTTGATATAAATTGAATTTGAAATAATTTTGTTGGCTATCAATATCTGGATCTATTAACAGACTGGTATTTACATCTGGATTATTATTATTGTCCCATGTATTTAGTTCTAAATTATTTCCCTGTGAAATATAATATCCTCTTAATTGTTGATTTAAATTATTTTTGAAAAAATTTTGTTGTATATATATATCATTTAGGTTGGATACTACTTTTAATACATCTTTATTATAAATTGATAAAATATTGGAATAACTATTTGAAGATGATATATCAATATTAGAACTAATACTTGTTAAATATGATATTATTTGGATGACATCACTTAAATCTACATCGCCATCACTATCATAATCTATTCCGGGTTCTTCTCTTTCACCGGTTATATATGTTAATATGTTAGTAGCATCCAAGGTACTTATTACCATACTTTTATAGAATATAAAGAGTATAACTAGAAAACATTATATTATTCAAACGCAAATTCATGAAGTACCTGATATTTTGCCAACAATAAGTTATATGATTCTTGTAAATATTTTTTGTCTATTTCAAGTTCTTTAATTCTTAATTCCAAATACACATTTATCTTTTCAATTTTTGTGTCTCTTTTCATATTAGAGTCTTTCTGTTTACTAAAAAAATTATATATAAAAGGGAACTTTTTGGATTTTAAATTTTGTGTATTGTTATAGTCTAAATCCATATTTAAAACTAATACTTTGGATTTATTCTCTATTGCGTTAATAAAATCCCTATAAAATATTATTAACATTATGAAAAATAATACTAAATATATCATAGTAACTGGCGGTGTATTATCTGGACTTGGAAAAGGTGTATTGAGTGCAAGTATTGGTTCAATTTTAACAATGATGGGGTTTAAAATTAGTATTAAAAAACTGGATCCTTATTTGAATGTAGATCCTGGAACACTTAATCCGGTTGAACATGGAGAAGTATTTGTTACTGATGATGGTACTGAAACAGATCTTGATCTTGGTTATTATGAAAGATTTAATGGAATAATTACAAATAGCTCAAATAGTACATCATCTGGAAAAATATTTAAAAATTTATTAGAAAAAGAGAGAAAAGGAGATTTTTTAGGAAAAACAGTACAAATGATTCCGCATTTTACAAATGAAATAAAGAATTTTATTTACAAAGACTCAATTGAATATGATATAATAATATGTGAAATTGGTGGGTCTATTGGAGATATAGAGGCAATGCCATTTTATGAATCATTAAGACAATTGAAATGTGAAGTTGGTAATTCAAATTTTCTTCTTGTACATCTTACTTATATTGTATATTATGAAATAACTAATGAATTAAAAACAAAACCATCACAAAATGCTATAAGAGAACTTATGAAAACAGGTTTAATACCAGATGTATTAGCATGTAGACATGAAAGAAAAATGGATGATTCTACAATAAACAAACTTAAACAATTTTGTAGTCATATATTGGATATTCCAAATATAGACTCAATATATAAACTTCCTTTAATGCTTTATAATCAAAATCTTCCCATATTCTTATCTGAACATTTTGATTTAAAACAAGAAATTATAATAGATACAAGTAAATGGACATATATTGAAAATAAAATAAATAGTACTTCAAAAAGTAATAAAGAACCCTTAGTTGTTGCAATTGTTGGCAAATATGTTCAATTACACGATGCATATTGTTCTTTGTTAGAATCTATATATCATGCGAGTATTCAATTAAATATTTCTATTAAATACGAATGGATAGATTGTAGAAATATAGAAACAAATAACAATGAGGCTAAAAGGAAAGAACTACTTAATTCAAAACTAAACAATGTAGATTGTTTAATTATACCTGGTGGATTTGGGAAAATAGGTATTGAAACGATAATAGATACTATTCATTTAGCCAGAATAAGGAATATTCCTACTTTTGGTATATGCTTAGGTTTACAAGCAATGGTTATTGAATGGATTAGAAATGAAGTTGGTATTAAAGATGCTATTTCAGAAGAATGGATAGAATTAGATAATCCACAACATAAAGAAAATAAAACTGTTGTAATTGGTTTATTGAAAGATCAGGTTTCTAAGAAATTAGGAGGTACAATGAATCTCGGTTCATATGATATTCATATTTCTAAAAATAGTAAAACTTACAAAATTTATGGCAATAAAGATATTATTAAGGAAAGACATAGACATAGATATGAAGTTTTACCTGAATATAAATCATGTTTAGAAAATTCGGGTATGATAATATCCGGTAATCGTAACCAAAATAATATTGTTGAAATTATAGAATTGTGTTCTGATAAAAATAGATGGTATATTGGTTGTCAATTTCATCCCGAATATAAATCATCTATTTTCGAACCACATCCTCTAATCTTGGATTGGTTAAAAACCGCTTTATTTTTTAAAAAAAGATATGAAATTGCCATTATAAACAATGGAAGAAGTCCTATCAAATTTGGTAATTTTTTGTAGAAAGATTTTACTTAAAAATGATTTGTTAAATACAATTTCATATCTTTTTTATAAAAAGTCTTAAAATGGGTGGACTAGTATCACTGCCTTCCAATTTCACAAGTGTGGGGCTCGAACAAAATAATGAGGATCAATTAAAAAAAGTACATTTTAATGATCAAGAATACTGGCTACAGGGTCCTCGTGTTGCTCGTATAGGTCCACAATTATGCTTTAATAGAACTGCTGACAAAGTTGATTATATTAAACAGAATATGCGTACATTAGAAAATGTATTTGAAAAAGATGATGCGTTAACTACTATGATTATTGATATGATTAATAAAAGAAAATATGGAAAAGATTGTCCAAATGCAACCCAAGGAGTCCGTTGTGTTTCATCTGATAAAAATAAAAAAAACAAAGATTTTAATTAAAAAAGATATATTTACATAATAAAAATATAGGTCTTTTTTTATATTCTGAAAATGACGTGCCGTGGCCGAAGGCACGATAGGTACTTTGTGTAGACTTTCTGAAACTTAATGATTTAGTATAAGAAAATATATAGGTAGTTAATCTATATTTTTATAATTTCAGTAAATCCTTCATTAATAGATGGCTCTTCATATTTTTTTCTATAAACATATAATACTATTGGTGGTAATTTAGTTTCTCGATTTGCATTTCTTGACTTAGATTCATCGAAACTTGTTGTAATATGAACTAAACGTACTGGTATTTTGAATTCCTTTGCAATATTTACAAATTCTTGTCTTTTTTCTATACTTGGATGAGTTGCATCTAATACTACGGACTCACCATTTTCTAAAGCTAATTTTAAAGCTTTTTTCTTTTTTGCATCACTTTTCAAAATATCACCATGAAGTTTTGTATAAGAATCAGGGATTTTTTCCAATACATAAGTTGTTTTTCCACTTCCAGGATATCCCATCATCATTATTAATTCCTGTTTTTCAGATAGAGTCAAAGATTTGCTTATTCTTTCGTTAAATGGAAACATTTTTTCAGGACAAACTATTTCCAATCCACATAATTCTCCAAATATTTTGTCAGAATCAGACCAGTCGCCAACTCTACCCAAAGCATCTCCCACATACATTCCTTTAATTTGTACATTTTCACATTTTTCAAGAAATTTATTCCACATAAATGTGTTTGGTTTTTGAGCTGTCTTACTAATCCCTATAAATACCCGAATTGGCAAATCCAATTCTTCTAATACATTTCTTATTTGATTAAGCTTGAATTCTTTTGATTGATTTGTAAATACTAAAATAGAATATCCATCAGAATATAAATTTTTTAATACATTCGGTACATTCTCACGCAACCATACCCAATCATTTACATTTTTACTAAAAGTTACTCCACTTTTAGGTTTGACAAGTGTATGGTCATAATCAAACGCCGCCACTTTTTCTCTTACTTCAAATTTATTGTCTGATGAACATATGTCATACTCAATATATGGTTCTTTGGTTTCAATTTTTTTTGACATTTTGGGCTTATTTGTCTTTTTTCTGATAAATCTATATTAAGTTCAATCATTTTTATCTATTTTTATCATTTCATAGTCAAAAATTTCAAAATCATCTTTATATACTAAATTTACTAACTCAATTGATTCTTGATCATAATAATCTAAATAATTTTTTCTTTCTAAAGGATTTTTGTTTATATGTTCTAATTTTCCTTGTAAACATAACTTTTCTTTTATATACTCAAAGTCTTTTTCTAAATTTTCAAATCTACCAACATAATCTGCTAATATATTTAAATCTTTATCACATACCATTGCTTTCATTCTAGGTAATAAATTGTGTATTCGTCTTCCATGGTTTAATAACCATTCATTAAAATTTGAGCAATTACGTGTTGAACCAGCTCTACCACGCCCTTCTGGACCATCATCATATTTCTCTTTTTGTTTTGATAAATTTAAATCGTAAAAATATTTTGAAACCAATCTGTCATACGGATTTCTAACAAAGGTAAACTTAAAATAATCTTTATTATTTTCATCAATCTCTTTACTTAAAGGAATATGTCTATTTGTATATACGTCATTCTTATTAAAGCATAATATACTTTTTATAGACTTTCCAGCTGTTTTATGAATATGTGTAAATACAAATTGTCTATTATGATCTATCATAATTAATAATTATAATACTTAAAAATCTTGTAATATTGTTTCACTGAAAACTATTTGTTCAATACTTCTATGTGAGTACCTTCAACTATAACCGGAGCTACTGTATTACTCTTGTATTTTAAAGATACAGGCATTGACCCATCTATAAATATTACTCCACTTTCTTGAAGACCCATTTTCAATTCACGATATAATTCTTTCAATAATTCTGAAATTTCAATGTTCTTACTTTTTAATGTAAGAACAATATCAATTAATAATCCACGTTGGTCTTGATTTGTATAACTTAATTCTACATTGATAACCTTTTCATTTTTGGTTAATATTTCGACTATGCTTCCTTCTAAACTTTTAATATCATTTCTATGTGATATTAAAAGAGGCATATGTATTTTCATCTCTTTTGAACGATACATACTTTGTACAGATTCGCTCCATAATTTACTATTAGGAAACTCAGTTATTATATTTGTATATGGATCCTTTATATTTGTTGAAAATGCTTGAACTTCAGTCACACGACCAAACTTATTATCAACTGTTATGTAATCACCAACTCGTATTCTATCAAAAACAAGTAGTAAAATACCACATGCTAAATCTCTTAATGGTTCTGTAAATGCTAAGGGTAATATTATACTCAATAAACCCACTCCACTTATTAAATATAATGAACTTATTCCACTTATTCTTAATCCAATTAGTATTGCCAGGAATATTGTTATTAGTCTAACAATAATTGTTAAAAATCCTGAAAGTAAAAAACGACTGTATTTTGTTTTGGAACGTGATTTTGTTATTTTTGTTATTTTATTTGCAATTTTATCTGATATTGGAAATGATAATAGAACTATTACTAATGCCAATAAATACCTAAGTCCCTCTGATTCGGTTGGTATCGTTGTTGGTGTCAACTCCATTATAAGTAAAAAATAAATTTTTTTGGTGCATTAAATAATCAATATCAATTGTTGGTGCCGATAAATGAGATTTGTCACTTCTTTTGTGATGTGTTAAATGTTTTTCGGGACTTATCCACCAGTTTGGAATTTTTTCACTTAGATAATCAAATGACGGACTATGAATTAATAAATTACAAAATGATATTACACCAGCACCAATTAATAATTCTAAATGTGACGGTCTTAAAGCCCATGACGCTACTACAAATGGTAACATATATGCCAATATATATTCAAATGGAGACACAGCCATTGCTACTACGGGTGTTACATAATTTGAATAAGTATGATGAAATCTATGTATTGACCATAAATATTTAGTGTGCATAAGACCGTGAACATAATAATAACCCCATGAATGAATTAAAAATATAAAACCAATATTTACGGTTATTGATACGTTTGAATGTTTCCTATTATCCAAAAAATTGTCACTTACTATTTGATAAACTATAGGACCAAATAGTACTGAATTAATAGATGTGTGATACCATGCCTCTAAATATTTTTTTACTCCATAATACGATATAATATTTTGTACATTATTTATATTTGTTAACTCTAATAATCCTACACTAAAAAGAGTTCCAAAACCTAAATAATATCCTACATTTGCCATATATATATATGTTCTTATAATTCATTTTAAATTTGTTTCTAAAATAATGAATCTAATAAATTCATTTTTTGAAGTTTTTAAAACTTTAGTATATTTTATTCAATTCATTATTGTTTTTAGAAATGAGATTTGGGCAATAAGGACATCATCACTTGATAATTATTTTAAAACCCAAAAAAATTGTGCTCTTTTTCAAAAACGTATATTTAGTTATGGAATTATTGCCATCAAAATTTGTCAATGGATATCCCAAAGAATTGATATTTTAGGATATAACACAATTAAAGCTCTTGAAATTTTCCAAAAATCTATTCCATATACCCCACTAACATTTCATGATAAGTTACTTTACAAAAACTTTAAATATATAGATAGTCATTGTATTGGTTCTGGCTCTATATCACAAGTTCATAAAGCTATAAATAATAAGGGAAAACACGGTGTTATTAAAATTAAACACAATGATGTACAAATTAATATATACAACAATATTGGGTGGATTACAAGTATTATTCCTGTTATTAATTATTTTTTACCTGAATCATCAATTTTTAACTTAAAACAAATTATATGTTCTATTAAATTACAACTTGATTATCATTCTGAAGTTCAAAATCAACTAAGATTACAAAATATTTTATCGAGACTTAACTTTGTTATTGTTCCAAACATATATATGTATTCTGATTCTTTTATATTTCAAGAAATGTGTTGTGGATTATCAAGACAAGAAATTCAAGACCAATATCCAGAATATTTAATAGATATGGCTCAAAAAACCCAGGCTGCTTATTTTTGGATGGCTTATTGTGGATATATTCATACCGATTTACACGATGGTAATGTATTTTATCATATTGATATTGATGATGATAGTAAGAATAAAATTATTATTCTTGACTTTGGTCTTGTATTTGAACTAGAACAGAAAAAAGAACATTCATTACATATTAAAAATTTTAGATTTCTAAGCAATAAAGATAACAAAGGCCTTATATCTGTTATTAAATCATCATTAGACCACAGTTTTTATTCACATACAAATTTGTTAAATGTTTATTCAAAATTAGATAATATCGATTTTGTTCAAACAAATTTTAAAAATATCAACATTTTAGAATATTCAGCACAGATTCTTACAAAACTTTATGAAACCAATGCAATATTAAGAACTCCCGAATTATATTGTTTTTTAGGCCTTATTCTTGTATGTAGAGAATTTATTGATTTTGATGGTAAACCATTCGATGTTTTTTTATCTTCTATTAATTTATTACAAAACTCAAAAGATTCAGAAGTACAAAATTATGCCAATGAACTTAGCATATATATTTCAAATCTATGGTAATTTTTTAAAATTAAATATATCTGACAATATCAAATACCATCGCCCATTATCATGATTTTTTAGTGGACTTATATCTAATGTTGTATTTGATAAAACACAAAGATTTTCTAAATGTTCTTTCATTATTATTGGATTAATATTTACATCTATAGTCGGATTATGAAAAATCCTTTCTACAATCATAGTTCCATTTACTTTTACACGAACAAATATGAAATATAATGGAATATTAATTGTTTCTACCATAGTTTCATCATTATCATTTCTTGTTGGTTCCCCAATATTTTCAAAAATATTATTATCATTTAAAGGAGTCCATCCAAAATATATCATATCTATTCCAGAACTTTCTAAAATATTTAAACCAGCTCTTATATTTGATGCCATATTTTCAAACATTAATTTGTCACTTCCTTTCATCCGATTCGATTCTACCAAAGCATATTCTTCTAAAGCCTCGCATATTATCTTCATTTGAGTTTTTCCATGTCTTGAAAAAATTCTATTAATAGTATTCGAAGATAAAATACCACTACTCACACATAAATATAGAAAACTTAACAAATATTTATACATTCCTTCTATCTTTTATTATATCATATTCATTTCTATTTAAATTAACTAATAATAATAATGATAGGAGAACTTATGATTTTTAATTATTTTGACAATAAAAAAGAACATTTCAAACAAGAAGGCTCCGGCGGAGGAGGTGCTTTTTTTGCTTTTTTGATATTCATGATACAAATGATACTTATTTTTGGTACTTTCTTTTATGCCATATATCTTTCATTCCAAAGAAATGACGGATTTAGTTTAATTGGCTTTTTAGCCGCATGTTATTATCCTATATTCTATATCATTTATGCATTTATTAGTCCTGTTGATTAGTAGTTTGTCATTTTTACTTAAAACAAATACTACCACCTTTTCCAAAATAGTAATAAGAGATTATTAGTGTACATATTAATAACAATAACAAAATATAACATCTATCTCTTATTCTTATAAATTTATCAATGAATCTATATAAATAACCATCCTCCTTCTTAACTCCGCGTAGTTTACACTCAATATAGCTTATTGTACATTTATCATAGTTAAATAATATTTTTAATAAAAAGAAATAGAGTAACACAATATACCATTCTTTCAATTTTACTCCATTAATAATATGTAACATTCCATATGCTAAATAAAATAACAATAATAAATCTGGTAATATATTCATTACTTTAAATTATATAAGATTCTACCATCAATTACAAATGTAATCAAATATATGTTTACTACTAATTCAAAATATAATCATACGAATATATTATCTAAATGTATTGATTATTCTAATCAAGATAGTCTCATTCAGAATATTCTTAATATGTTATTCAAAACTAACAATATTCAAGAAAACTTTTTAATTCATGTTGAATACAACAGATTCATAGGTCAAAATAATAAAGACATTATTACTTCTATATTTAGACAAGCATATAGAAATAAATTCTTGATAGAAAAGACTATTAGACGTTGGATTTTCAGAAACAAAAGATTGGTCTACATTAATGATACTGATTTATTGTTAGAACCCTTTGATAATAATAAGAAATATCCTGAAATTATTGACAAAAATGGGATTTATCGTTTTAGTCCTGGAGATATATTTAATATGATTATTAACAAGGTAGTATATAGCGAATATCAAGTACCAAGAATACTCCCTATTAAAAATCCTTGGTCTAATAAAATTTTAAATAAAACAGAACTATACAACTTATTTGTTTCATCATATAAAATTACAAAAACACCTTGGATTATGACTGAATATGCTAAAGTTGATTTTGATAATAAAAAAATGCTATATAGACATCAAAGCTATTTGAACGAACAAGCGGTTATTTTGGATATATCTAATTTTTCAGAACCTGATTTCAGAAAAGAAGCTGAATATATATTTGTTAATAATATATATGAGCCTTTGAAAAAATACAAGATTTTTAAGTATTCTACTCTTAAAACAGTACCAATTAAAATATTACGCAAATATTTCAAACAAATGATAATTAATAATCATTTGAAAGGAGGAATTAGTTTCAAAATTTCCCCCGATGACAAAAAATTACTTTTCAAATTATGGAATAATTATCCAAGTATTATTAGTAGTAACAAAATACAACATAAAATTGGTAAAAAACGTTTTAAAAAACGCAATTCCACTTCAAATAATTTACTTTATGAAAACGATCTTGCCAGAGCAAGAGGACTTTATGCTTACAATGATATTTTATATTATTCACAATCAAATAACCCCCCAAATGGTATAAATTTATCAGCAGACTTACCAGAAATTTTCAATATTGAATTTAGTGACATTAATTTTAATAATCAAAATACTCCGAATAGATCCAATACCTTGAATAATACAAATCTATCTTACTATAGTGGAAATCTTTTGAGAACTACTTATAATAATATATATTCTGCTATAATTCAAAGACCATTTAGACAATCATCTTTTAACATTAATGTTATTGAAGAACATCCGGTTGACGCGCAACAACAAACCGATTTTGTTTATAATGAACCTACTCCAAGCGAAAGAATGTCATTTTGGAACCAAATTAATAGTCCAGCACCAGCAATAGCAATAGCACCAGCACCAGCACCAGCACCAGCACCAGCACCAGCACCAGCACCACCAGCAATAGCAATAGCACCAGCACCAGCACCAGCAATAGCAATACCACCACCACCACCACCAGCAATAGCACCAGCAATAGTACCAAATAATACTATTGCTATACCAGAATCAAGACAATTATTTGTCTTTGGAAATAATATGGAATTAGATTATGGCTCACTTTCAACATCTAATCCACAATCGAGAACAATAGAAATGTCTATTGATGACGAATTTGAGACAGATTATGATTATTAATTTTATTTGTATCTAATAATGGAAATTGAGAATGAACAACCTTTAGAAGACACTGGAGGACTTTCTGATAGTAGTGATATTGATACTGAAATAGAAAATGCTAATAGAGGTACAAATAAACGTGGTCGAATTATACCAGATGGGTCCGATGATGAAGAATCGGATCTTAGATCCAAAAGTCCAAGATTTGATGAGGTTGTTAGTCCAGCAACTGTTGTGAATAGTCTTGAAATGGAAGCACAATTTGAATTTTTATTAAATGACTTTTCCAATGAATCAATTTCAAATGATTCTAACGATTCAGATATTAATCCAGAAACTGAAAATTCCATTTTTTTTAAAGAAATTTTGTCTTTTTGTAAAAGATGGAACGGTTATATTACTGGAGCTGTTGCTCTTGCTGTTGCATTAGACAGTCTGGAAATTGAACGTTCACTGCGAAATTCCCATGTAGTATGGAAACCTGGAAAGATTGAAGATGGAGCCAGTCTTGATATTATTTTTATAGTACCTAGAGATAAATCATATTCAACTCCAGATTCTAATTATAATGTTAACAGTATTTTAGAATCATTTTCTGTTTATTTTACCAAACACAAAAAATATTTTGTAGCCGAAAACGATCTCAAATCCAAAATTGATAATATTGAAATTATTAATCAAAATATTTCAAGAGAATTACGAGAAACAAAGCAAAACTTACGTGATCTACGCGCGAGTGCAAGCAATTCAAACCATTTTGTCAAAAATGTTATTAGTAGGATGATTTCTAGAATAGAAGACAAAAAGTATGAGTTGTCGCAAAATGTTTCTATACTAGATAAACTATATGAAAAAGTTGCCAAATTAAGACAATATTGTAATAACAATAGATTATATGATGATGACGATTCAGATAAAGATTGTGTAACAATGAGTTTTAAATCAGATTCTAAAAGTATTGCATTTGATGTACAACTAATATTCTATTATAAACGTGGTCTTACACAAAAAGATAGACAAACATTTCCTCAATATGAAAATGAAAATGATATATTTATTCAAACCCACATACAACAACTATTTATTGAAGAAGCTGTTCAAAAAATATATAATTATAGAATGCTTCATTGTTATTTAGATTTTTCTAACAATGATACATTAATTAAATTCAATAATAAAGACTGTAAAGAAAATATTATTTCAAAAAGAATTGTTATTGTAGATGATCCTTACCAAAACTACAATTCTTGTTTAAAAAGTATTATTCAATCAATTAAATATTATGAAAAAGATTTTACGCCAAAATCGCCACGCGTCTGGATGGGGGCCATCTCGCAAATTAATCCAGATGATGAACTTAAAAAATTTATACAATCACAACGCTATAGATTATTATGTTCTATTAATGTTACCTATACCAATATATCTAATCAGCGATATGATGTAATACAGTCTCGTTTTATACCAGACCCCCACGACTACAATCGTATAGTTATAGGATCTTATGAAAATCAAGCCGAAGTATTAAATGAAGAAGAGTTGGATAAACTTAGATATGAGTGTGAACAAAGGGGATTAATTTCATCGCAGATGAACACCAACCCATACAAAGACGATGATGAGATTGATATAATATATCAAATACCAAATTACAATAAATATTCTATTAGTGGTTGGGTTAAAGTAACTTTTATAAGAAAATATAATGATGCTGAAGATTTTATAGGCTGGTATGCTCATATAGAAGAATTCAAAAAACTAGGAGAATTAGAAACGACATCCTTTGAATATAATACAAAAACTGGAGAAAGAGAAAAAGTATCTGACATTAAAAAACTCATAAATAAAAAAAATAACGATTACAACCCCAAAAGCAAGTTTGTATTTCCAAGAGATTTTAATTTAGAATTAGCATTGCTCCCACAAGTCAGATTTCCAAAACAGATTTTTAGTTTTATTGATTATTTATTTAAATTAAATGATAAACTTTTTGCTGAAACACATTTTGATAAAGGACTATATGATTTTTTTCCTAAACTCACATTATATAGAAATTTACATTATTATGAGTTTGACCCAAAAATAGTTAATAATGAAATTACTATTTTGACTAATAGTAACGATGAAAAACATGAACAAGCGTTATGTAAAACGGTTACATATATTAAAAATTATTTGAATAATCATAACAAAGATGCGCAAATTTTAAAAATTAAAGAGGGAGATAATCGTTATGGTCATACTCCAATGAAAAGCTTAAATTGTTTAGATGAAGTATTTAAACCATTTACAGAATTCTTTAAAACAATTGATATTCAATCAAGACCACCTTCTGGTAAATTATCATATCTCCAAATATTTGCAGAACAATATGATTTGGCTATGAATGACAAAAAGGTTGAGTTTTATGATGGACCAAACCTTTGGCCAATTAGTTTTTTTGAAGATGATTACTATGAAGGTGAAAATGATGAAGACGTAAAGAGAGTAAAAAGACAATATGAGTTTTTTTTACCAGAAAATGAAAATATAGATTCAACTGACGTAATTGATCACGGAGGTATTCTAAAACGGTTCTTTACAGGACTTAATAACGATTTTAAATTTTTAGTAAAAACTTCTTACGAAAATAAAATTTTATTTGACAATAAACGAGAAGTTCTAATAAAAGCAACATATCCAAAAGGTAGTCCGAATAATATTATAAGCAGAAGAGAAGATGCGGAGGACTATGAAGGCGATGTTAGTCCACCAGCAGATAGATTGCGTCATTTTACAGAATATCCTTATGAAATTATGTTACTTATTATTCTAAAATTCGCAAAAAATCATAAAGCTCAGCAAATTATAAAATTTGATGATGATCTTTTAAATATGATTTTCAATACTGTTCATATCAAAATTCCATATACAAAGATTATATCTGCCAGTGGAATCGTTTCTCATCCAAATAATATTGGATCAAATAATAGTATTAATACTCAAATAATTTGTCGATTAATTCAAGAAATGGGATGTGGGGAATATGAAAAACATGATTTGGAAGGATATAATGAAATGTTTAGTCCTAATAAATTAACTTTTACTAAAAAATTAGGCTCATTTGACAATCATCTTATATTTACACCTTATTTGAATGCTATGAGTGGAGATTACAAATTTCACCCTGACGCTTTGTCAAAGCAAATTCCAAAGTCGTCACACGCGAATACTGTTATTTTACTTTTAAACCAATTCATTGAAACAAAAGAATATACTTTGAAGCAATTTGAAGTTAGATTAATTAATTTTTTTGAAAATATAATTCGAATAATTTTTTGGAAGACTGCCTACAGTGACTTGAACGCGAATCCTCCAAGACATCCCAAATTTGTTCATACTGAAGAGTATAGTTTCTTTATAAATGAGATTTTGAATCCTTCATTTGATACTATAAAAATAAATAGTGTAAATGGTAAAGAATATATTAAATCCAAAATTTACCTTGATACTTCTAACGATGATAGTGTCGAAACGCAATTGCAATTGCGTACTGTAAATAATGCTTTTCAAAGAATGGATCCAAATCATAGATCGGCATTAGCAAGAGCAGTCAATGTTAATGATGATGATCTTGATTTGTACGTTCAAAATACTGGATTAACTTATGATAATGAATTTACAAATCTTTACGCTGAAATTCAAAGAATATTTCCTTATAGATTAAATATTGATGTAGAAGATATCAATAATATTACTAAGAAAAATATGATTAAATATTTAGATGAATTATCTATAGATGATAAACAACATCCAAATTTAGAAGACTTTTTATTATTTGTCACCAATACAAATGGATTTCCACAAACAATCAAATATACTTTAGATCCAAATCAATCCAGTCCTGTGAGAAACGGTGTTACAAGATATCCATCTTCACATACATGCTGGAATGAGTTGGAACTTCCATGGTATATCGATATTTTTGATACACGTTATTCTTATGAACATTTTAAAGAATTACTTGATTATTCAATTCTTAACCAATCAAATATTTGGAAAACAAATTTACAAGACTCCGAAAATGTGGAAATGCAAGACGCTAATGTATCATCACAAGGTAACGAAAGCCCCACAGTTGGAGGAAATAAAAATGATAAACCTTTGCTAAAATATGTTGGTTATTGGTGAACTTTTATATAAGAATATATAAAATTTGAATTAATAATGAGTGAAGAATCAACCATTAGTCAAGTACAAGAATTGAAGACACAATATGATGCTTCGCTAAATGCTGAAAAAAACGAGCAAAATAAAATAAAGCCTATGGAAAAACCAAAATTGGTTCGTACTTATGCTGAGAATCACGTATATCAATACGGTGACACCGATTTCATCACTAAAGATATACGGTTTGGGACGGATGCAAACGGTCAAACATATTTGTACGAACACAAACAAAATGAAGAACCTATTAAAGCACTGGAACATTAATGAGGTTTTACTATAAATCTGATTATATAGCCCACACACTATGTGCTACTAGACAGCTTTTGTTTTTTGTGTATAAAAATATCGCATATATTCTTGGACAAAAATCTTCGTTTAAAATAATCGTATTGAGATTATTTTATTTCTATTACGATGTTTATATTTTTCCTATTAAGAATATACCAGCTAGATTACAAAAAAATGATTGTATTTTCATATTAGGTAGAATATTATTAGTTTTCAAGATAAACAAATTAACAACGATACACTTCTACACACTATCAGTAACATAATCATGTCTTCCAAGACTAACAACAACACTGACACCAAGGCGCCGACTGCTCGTATTCTCAATGATCGCAAGTACGTTATCAAGCACATCCTATTGGATTTAGAGGACGTTTCTACTGAAGCTTTCACACATCTAACGGAGAA
>TARA_B100001175_G_scaffold297450_1_pt1 | contig 20980 bp, 21 predicted proteins | sample TARA_B100001175 | Tara Oceans TARA_B100001175
GCGGGAGGTGCAGTACTCAAACGCTTTGTTCAAAAAACACAAATTCCTAACCCAAAAACCTTCATTGGTTCTGGAAAAATGGATGAAGTCGAAAACTATGTGAGTAAGAATCAGGTCACCACCGTGGTATTTGACGAAGAGCTAACCCCTGCCCAGCAGGCGAATATCGAAAAAATCTTGCGTTGCAAAATTCTAGATCGTACTGGCTTAATTTTAGATATTTTCGCCCAACGTGCCCAAACGAGTTATGCCCGTACTCAGGTAGAATTGGCACAATATGAATATTTATTGCCCCGTCTGAAGGGACTTTGGACTCACTTGGAGCGTCAACGTGGCGGGATCGGAATGCGTGGACCTGGAGAAACCGAAATCGAAACCGATCGTAGAATCGTACGAGATAAAATTTCGATTTTAAAGAAAAAATTGAGTATTATTGATAAACAAATGACCACACAAAGGGGCAATCGTGGTGCATTGGTAAGGGTTGCTTTAGTGGGTTATACCAATGTGGGTAAATCTACCCTGATGAATGTCATCGCTAAAAGTGAAGTTTTTGCCGAAAACAAACTTTTTGCCACTCTCGACACTACGGTTCGCAAAGTGGTTATTGGCAATTTACCTTTTTTACTCAGCGATACGGTTGGTTTTATCCGCAAACTGCCCACTCAATTGGTCGAGTCTTTTAAAAGTACTTTGGACGAGGTTAAGGAAGCCGACTTGTTGTTACATGTAGTTGACATATCACATCCAAATTTTGAAGAGCATATTCAATCCGTCAATCAAATTCTAGGCGAAATCAAAAGTCTAGACAAACCTACCCTTATGGTGTTCAATAAAATAGATGCTTACCAAGCCGAACCATGGGATGAAACAGATTTGTTAGCAGAGCGCTCATCGAAACATTATAGCCTTGAAGAATGGCAAAATACTTGGATGCATCGACTAAATGACAGGGCGCTTTTTATCTCTGCTTTAAACAAAGAAAACCTCAAGGATTTTCGCGAAAGGGTCTATGCCCAAACTCGAAAAATTCACATCACTCGTTTTCCTTACAACCACTTTTTATACTCTTAGGAGGGACTTTAGAGATTCGACTGATCGCTAATTTTATCAAGAAAATTTTATTTAAATACCAAAGAATGAATTTTGGACAAACAAGCTTTTTTGGTCAAGACTTTCTGTTTGTCACGTAGGTATTGGCTTGTGCTTTAGGCAACAAAAGTACATCTGCTATATTCACGTGGTCGGGTGCTTGGGCTATGTAGAGGATAACATTAGCGACATCTTTGGCCTGGAGTGGCGTAAGCTCTTTATAAACTTGGGAGGCTTTGTATTTGTCTCCTTTAAAGCGGACTTTTGAAAATTCGGTATCGACCAGTCCGGGGTGGATGGCACTTACCTTAATGCCCAAAGGATTCAAATCCAAACGAAGTCCTTGGGTAAAAGCATCTACTGCAAATTTACTGCTGCAGTATACACTTCCATTAGGATAGACTTCCTTTCCAGCAATGGAACCCAAATTAATGATGTGACCATTTTTTTTGGATACCATAGAGGGCAAAACAGCTTTGGTTACATACATCAACCCTTTGACATTACTATCGATCATAGCATCCCAATCGTTTAAATCGGCTTTGTGAACGGGATTAAGGCCGTGGGCATTTCCCGCATTGTTGATCAAAATATCAATTGATGAAAAGGCTTTTGGGAGAGAATTTATCTTTTCAAAAACTGTTTTTCTATCACCTACATCGAAAACCAAAAGATGAGAGGGTGTTTCAAGCTGTGCCTGTAGTTCTTTTAAACGACTTTCTCTTCTGCCACACAATATCAAGTGGCCTCCCTCAGCAGCCAATGTCTCTGCTGCTGACCAGCCAATACCGCTGCTAGCTCCAGTAATCATAATTTTTTTTCCTTTCATAGCTATTCAATCTTATTGATAGTCTAAAAATAGAGAAAAGTAATTATTTTTTGATCGACAAAATAGGGAATCGAAACCCTAAGTCAGTTGCTAAATTGTTTTCTCCTAAGACCTCGCTCAAAAGGCTTACATATTATCCTTTTCTCTTTTGCCCTTTTTTTAAATTCTCTTAAATTAGAATTTTAAAATTAGGGAAGATTCCGGATCGAATATCCCATACTCCCTTATTTTTAACCAATTATTAACAATCAAACAAAAAAATATTTTTCAATTTTGCACCCCAAAAAAATATTATATTTAGAGACTTTACTATGGAAGAAACAATGAACAAGGCTATTGACATTAAAGCAATCAATGAAAAGATTGAAAAAGAAAGTGCCTTTATTGATTTACTGACTCTAGAAATCAACAAGGTGATCATAGGACAAAAAGAGATGGTTGAGCGTTTACTCATCGGTTTATTGGGTCGTGGCCATATCTTGTTAGAAGGGGTTCCCGGCTTGGCCAAGACCCTTGCCATCAATACGCTCAGTCAAGCTGTAAAAGGGAAATTCAGCAGGATTCAGTTTACCCCCGATTTACTTCCCGCTGATGTTATTGGAACGATGATTTACAACGTAAAAGAGAATGATTTTACGATCAAAAAAGGGCCTGTATTTGCCAATTTTGTTTTGGCAGATGAGATTAACCGTGCTCCGGCCAAAGTCCAGTCTGCTCTCCTTGAAGCTATGCAGGAAAAGCAGGTAACCATAGGGGATACAACCTTCAAACTCCCCACACCCTTTTTGGTCATGGCCACCCAAAACCCTGTAGAACAAGAGGGGACTTATCCCTTGCCGGAAGCTCAAGTGGATCGTTTTATGCTCAAAACCATTATAGATTATCCTAAGTTGGAGGAAGAACAAGTTATTGTTCGTTCCAACCTTAATAATGTGAAAGAGAAAGTCAATGCAGTGGTAACCACCAAAAAGATTGAGATAGCACAGGCTACCATAAGGGAAATTTATATGGATGAAAAAATTGAAAAATACATCCTCGATCTGGTTTTTGCAACCCGTTATCCTGAGCGCTATAATCTATCTTCTATCAAGCCATTGATCAGTTTTGGAGCCTCCCCGAGGGGGAGTATTAACTTGGCCATTGCTGCCAAATGTAACGCCTTTTTAAAACACAGAGGTTATGTAATTCCTGAGGATGTTCGTGCTCTAATATACGATGTATTGAGACACCGTATTGGATTGACCTACGAGGCCGAAGCAGAAAACGTGACCGCAGAAGATTTGATCAGCCAAATCATCAATGAGGTTGAAGTCCCATAGGGCTTCCTTTTTTTAACGTGAAATTCTTGCACCCATGGAAACTAAAGAGCTCTTAAAAAAAGTACGTAAGATTGAAATCAAGACTCGTCGCCTGAGCGATAATATTTTTGGAGGTGAATACCACAGTACCTTTAAAGGAAGGGGAATGACTTTCAGTGAAGTCCGCCAATATCAATATGGGGATGACGTTAGAAGCATTGACTGGAATGTGACAGCTCGCTACAACGAACCCTTTGTAAAAGTCTTTGAAGAAGAAAGAGAGTTGACACTGATGTTGATGGTCGATGTTAGTGGTTCAGAGTTGTTTGGTACCGAAGGTCAATTTAAAAGAGAGGAACTGACAGAAATCGCCGCTACATTGTCTTTTTCGGCCATGCAAAACAACGACAAAGTTGGATTGATTCTTTTTTCAGACCAAATAGAATTATTTATTCCCCCAAAAAAAGGACGTTCGCATGTTTTGCGAATCATCCGAGAACTGTTAGAGTATAAACCCCAAAGTCAAAAAACAAGTATCAGTAATGCCCTTGAATTTTTATCGGGAGTGATGAAAAAGAAAGCCATAGTCTTTTTGATGTCAGATTTTATGGATAGTGGTTATGAAAAAACCCTAAGGATTGTGGCGAAAAAACACGATTTAACCGGGATTAGAATCTACGATCGACACGAAGAAAATATTCCCAATATTGGCTTGGTTCCCATGTTGGATAATGAAACTGGTCAGACAGCTTGGGTCAATACCCAATCGGCCGGCATAAGGAAAGCATATGCAAAAGAATACCTTTCTATGGTGGGCGAATTTGAAAACCTTTTCCATAAAAATGGTGCAGGAACTTTGCACAGTAGGCTGGACGAAAGCTATGTCAAAAAGTTGTTAAACTACTTTAAATCTAGAGGCTGAATGACCAGAAAGATATTGCTTTTATGTGCTTGTCTCTTTTCTACCCCTTTGCTATTTGCTCAAAAGGCCTATGATTTGCAAGTGGCAATAGATACAACTAAAATGCGGATAGGAGAAAAAATCGAATACACCCTTCAGGTCAAGGCCGATTCTGCAGCCCAGATTATTTTTTCTGAGCGCCCATTTTTTGGATCTTTTGAAGTTTTAGAAGAAACTCTTGTCGACACCTTCAGAGCAAAAAGTAATTATCTTTTTACCAAAAAATACGCCCTTATACAATTTGACTCCGGGGCTTACTGGTTACCTTCCCAAAAGGTATTGGTTAACGGTTTTTCCAAAATTTCAGACTCCCTTTTGGTTCAGGTAGCCACCATTCCGGTTGACACCCTCAAACAAAAACTTTTTGACATCAAGCCTGTGGCAGAAGTAGCGCAAAATTTTGATGCCCTTACCCAAAGTATTGTTTATGGTGTGTTGTCAGTATTATTAATGTTGGCATTGATTTACGCCTTTTTCTTTGCCAAAAAAAGAAGAGAAGAACGCAAGAAAAAACTCCCTCCTTTCGAGCGTGCAATAAAAGAACTCAAAGCTCTGCAAAGCATTAACCCATCTATACAAGAGGAATACAAACAGTATTATTCGCGGCTGACTGATGTAGTTAGACGCTATTTGGAGGAAGAAGCCAAAATATCGGCCCTAGAAAGCACTACCGATGAGTTACTTCTAAAACTAGAGGCTTTTAAACAATCGGGGCAGTTGGAGTTGGAAGGGGAAACAATTAAAAACCTCAAAACTGTTTTACATACTGCTGATTTGGTCAAGTTTGCCCGATCTACCCCTGAGTTTGGTAGCACTGCTAAAGACAGGGGATTAGTGGAAGGTGTGGTAATAGAAACCAAAGAAGCCTTGCCCGAACCCACTCCTGAGGAGATTCAAGAAAGAGAGGAATACCGTCTTTTATTGGCTAAAAAGAGAAGAAAAAAACAATTGCAGTTTGGCTTAGCGTCCGCTGGAATATTAATAATTTTTAGTTTGGGTATCGCCATAGGCATATATGGTTATTATCCAGTAAGAGATACCTTGTTCGGTTATCCGACTTTACAATTGAAAAACAAGGAGTGGATCATCAGTCAATATGGAACCCCTCCTGTGAAAATTTCTACACCTCAAGTATTGAGAAGGGTAAAAACAGAAAAGGGAGGTGCATTGCGATTTTCCTCTGGAAATTACGATTCCCCTTTTTATATCGATTTGGTATTTAACCAAAAACCACTGAAGAAGGAGGTTAAAGAGGCCCCTTCAAAAGAAGATGAAGACATCCAAAAAAACGAAAAAGTTAAAGAATTGATTAATTCCATCATTAACGACTTTCAATCGAGAGGGGCGGTCAACATTCTGATTAAAGAGGATGAAATAACCACCTTATCGGGTATACCGTCACTTAAAATTTTTGGCACACTAGATTACCCAAAAAAAGGAAAAAGCAAAAGAGTCCGTTGCAATTATACTACTCATGTATTTGATTTTGAAGAGGTTGGAATCAACCTTACTTTGCTTTATGAAAAAGAGGATCGCTATGGGAAAGCCATTGAAAAAAGAGTTATGGACAGTTTTGAATTGATTAAAGAGTTATAGACAATGTTTGAAGACATTTACTTTTCGAATCCTGATTACCTATGGTTGATGCTTGTGCTCCCATTTTTAGTGGGGTGGTATGTCTTTAGCCGAAAACACACACAGGCGGTTTTAAAAATTTCTTCACTTAATGGCTTTCGGGCCAAGTCCAGTTTTTTGGCCCAATTTCAGCCCATATTGTTTGTTGTGAGAATTTTGTCCCTTACTTTGATTGTAATGGGTTTGGCCCGCCCCCAAACCATGGATGTCTCTACCAGAACCAAAACCAATAAAGGAATTGATATCGTCATGGCCATAGATGTTTCCTCTAGTATGTTAGCTCAGGATTTAAAACCAGATCGCTTGACTGCCCTCAAAAGGGTTGCGGCATCTTTTGTAGATGACCGCATGAGTGACCGGATTGGATTGGTGATTTATGCGGGAGAAAGTTATACTAAAACACCCATCACCAGTGACCGTGCTATAGTTAAAAATGCGTTGGGAGAAATTCAATTTGAGGGATTGATAGAGGATGGAACAGCCATAGGGATGGGACTTGCCACTTCGGTAAACCGTCTTAAAGATAGCCGTGCTAAAAGCAAGGTAATCATTCTGTTGACTGACGGAGTGAATAACTCTGGCTTTATCGATCCTAAAATTGCCAGTGAATTGGCCGTAGAATACAAAATTAAAACCTATACCATAGGATTGGGAAGTAATGGGACTGCAAGGGCACCTATAGGACTTTTACCCAACGGAAAATTCCAGTATGGGATGACAAAGGTAGAAATTGATGAGGAATTGCTCAAAACCATTGCCAAAAATACAGGAGGGTTGTATTTCCGTGCAACTGATAATAAAAAATTGGAAGACATTTATGAGGAAATTAATAAGTTAGAAAAAACTGAAATAGAGGAGTTTAAGTATTACAATTATGATGAAAAATTCAGGCCTTTGATACTATTGGCATTGGCTTTGCTTTTTATAGAATGGTTAATGAGAAACACTCTTTTTAGAAGTTTTATTTGATATGTATCAATTAGACGCACCTTTTTATTTTTATGGTTTGGGCATCTTGCCCATACTCTGGGGAGCCTATTTTTTGGTCATGAATTGGAAGCGACGTGCTCAAAACCGATTTGCACATTTGGGCTTGATGGAAAAATTAAGTCCCCACCGTTCAAAGTTTAAACCTGCCTTTAAATTAATGATGCTCTCACTAGGAATTTCCTTTTTAATTTTGGGCCTGGTGAATCCCAAAATTGGAACCCAATTAGAGACCGTAAAAAGGGAAGGAGTGGATATTGTTTTTGCAATTGACGTATCTAAAAGTATGCTGGCAGAAGACATTGCCCCCAATCGATTGGAAAAGTCCAAACGCTTGGCATCTGCCATCATCAATCAGTTGGCTAGTGACAGAATTGGCATTATTGCCTATGCTGCCCAAGCAATCCCTCAGTTGCCCATTACCACCGACTATGGAGCTGCCAAAATGTTTTTGCAAGCACTTAATTCCAATATGCTTTCTTCACAAGGAACAGCACTGGACGCTGCCCTTGACCTCTCCGGAACTTTTTTTGACGATGAAGATCAAACGAACAGGGTGGTCTTTTTGATTTCAGATGGTGAAGATCATTCCGAAGAAGGAGCTTCTGCATCCCAAAGAGCTGAGAGGATGGGGATCCGAATTTTTACTTTTGGTGTAGGCACCGACGAAGGAGCTCCCATTCCTATCAAACGCAATGGAGTAATAGATTCTTACAAAAAAGACATGGAAGGCCAGACCGTTATTACTAAAAGAAATACCTTAATGCTTCAAGAAATAGCACAAGCTGCAGATGGCGAATATGTCGATGGAAACGATACTCAAGCGGTGGTAGATTTTGTTGCGGAAACGCTAAAAAATATGGATAAAAAGGAATTTGAAGCCAAGAAATTTGTGAGTTATAAAGATCAGTTTCAAGCTTTTCTTTTTTCGGGATTCCTATTAATTTTGTTGGAGATTTTTCTTTTTGAAACCAAAACCAAATGGGTACAACGTCTAAATTTGTTCAACGAAAAATGATGGAAAAGCCAACCTTTTTTTGGGGACTTCTTTTTTTTGGGATTTCTTTGATGGCCCAAGATGGTGAAGTGATCAATCACATTTATGAAGGAAATGAACAAGCCTCAGCCGAGCTTTTTGACAAGGCAGAAATAGCCTACCGCAGGGCGCTATCCAAAGCCCCTGAGAAACCGGAGGCCCTGTATAACCTTGGAAACACCCATTTCCAAGAACAGGATTTTGATGAGGCTAAACAACGCTTTTTTCAAACCCAAAAATTTGCGGAAAACAAATCTAGCAAACACCATGCTTTCCACAACCTTGGGAATGTGTTCATGAAACAAAAAGATTATGCCAAGGCAGTAGAGGCCTATAAAAATGCCCTGCGAAACAATCCCGAGGATGAAGAGACCCGATACAATTACGCTTTAGCCAAAAAGTTGTTGGAAAAGGAACAAGAGCAACAACAAAATCAAGATCAAAAAAATCAGCAGGATCAAAAAGATCAAGAGGATCAGCAGGATCAGGGCAAAAAGGACCAGAATAAAGAAGGCAATAAGGATAAAGATCCTGGAAAGGAAGATGATGACAAGGAGGGAGATGAGGGTGAAGACGATGAAGATCAAAAAGATGAGGGGGATCAAGAAAAAGAGAAAAAACCCGAGCAGGGGGATTCAGAAAAAGAGCAACCCTCCTCAAAACCCCAACAAACCGAACTTTCTCCAGAGCAGGTCAAAAGCTTGTTGGAGGCCATGAACAATCAAGAGAAAAAAGTACAAGACAAAGTCAATGCTGAGAAGGTTCAGGGAACACCCGTCAGAGGACAAAAAGATTGGTAAAGATTTATGATGAAAAATGTTTTTGCTAGCGTTTTAATGATGATGATGACCGTCGGTCAGGCAATGGCTCAAGGAGTTAGTTTTGAAGCAAAAGTCAGTAAAAGAACCCTGGGATTGAATGAGCGGCTCAGGGTAGATTTTATTATGAATGAAAACGGGGATGATTTTACTCCCCCAAGATTTAGTGGATTTATAGTCGTTGGTGGACCAAATCAGTCTATCAGTAATTCATGGGTAAATGGGAAAAGAAGCTTTTCCAAGACCTACACCTATTTTCTGACTCCCACACAAAAAGGAGCTTTAACTATTGCCCAGGCCACCATTGATGTCGATGGAGAAACGTATAAAACCACTCCGGTAAAAATTACTGTTACAGAAGCGGTTGAGGTTCCGAGAGACCCAAACAGTCCCGAGTATTTGATAGATGACAACCTCCATTTGGTAGCCGAAATATCCAATACCCGTCCCTACCTCAATGAGGCCATCACGGTGATCTACAAATTATATTTTAGGAATCCATTGCGAATCTCAGATGCTAGAGCGGTTGAGAATCCAAAGTTTGCCGATTTTTGGAGTCACAATATCGACATCCCCCAGCTCAAAGTTGAAAATTCTTCCTACAAAGGGGAACCCTACAATGTTGTGGTTTGGAGAAAAAGTGTCTTGTACCCACAAAAAACAGGAAAACTGACCCTAGAACCGCTCAGCTTGAGTTTGGTCATCGATTTGCCGTCTAACCGCAGGGATTTCTTTGGCAACAGAATCCTACAGCAATCCTCAAGGACTGTAACGGCCGGGAAAAGAACCATCAATGTAAAACCTTTACCCGAAAAGGGAAAACCAGCGAATTTCTTTGGAGCCGTAGGACAGTTCAATTTTGATGCTTTAATCAATAAAAACATGCTTAAAGCCACTGAGTCTTTTGAAATCAAACTCAAGATTACGGGTAATGGCAACCTCAAACTCTTTAAATTACCTGAATTGGTATTGCCCAATACATTAGAAGTTTTTGAGCCGGAGCACACCGAAAATGTAAAAACTACACTTTTGGGTATGCAGGGGAATATTGAAGATAACTACACCGTTGTCCCTCGTTTTCAGGGAAAATATCCTATTGCATCATTCTCCTTTTCCTATTTTGATCCCAAAAAAGAAGAGTATTTTACTTTGCGATCTAGCGAACATATAGTAGATGTCTTCGGTGGCCCTTTGGCCAATAATTCAAATGACAATACAACAACTTTTGCCGCCAAGCAAATCTTGGCCAATACTGACGAATCTTTCCGATTCATCAAATTGAAACCCAATTTGGAGCCAATTTTCAAAAAGGAATTTTGGAACAGTAAACTGTTTTATGCCTTGTTGACTTCCCCCATATTTTTATTAATCGCTTTTGTTTTTTTAATGCAGCGCAATCAAAGAATTGCTGGTGATGTTGAAGGATCAAGACTTCAGGTGGCCAAACGTTTGTCCAAAAAATATTTGGGAGAAGCCAAAAAGAACCTAAAAAACAAAACTCTTTTTTACGATGCACTCGAAAGGGCGCTTTACAACTATTTGAAGGCCAGACTAAAAATAAAAGCAGATGACTTCAGCAAGGATAAAATAGCAGAGATCTTGGCCGTCAAAAACCTGGAAGCAGAGGAAATCCAGCCCTTTAATGCACTGCTGGAAAACTGTGAAGTAGCTCGCTATTCTCCGGCTACCGATGCCAAGATGCAACAAGATTTTGACCAAGCACTTTCTGTAATTTCTAATATTGATAAAAAATTATGAGAAAGATATTGATGTTACTTTCCGTCTTATTTCTTTGCTGCTTAATGGCTTATGGTCAGGAAAAAGACACGGCTTTTGAAAACGCTAATTCTGCTTATAATGCAGGACAGTTTGAAAAAGCAGTGATACTTTATAAAGAGATTTTGGAGGGTGGCTATCACAGTGCCGAACTCTATTTTAACTTGGCAAATTCATTTTACCGTTTGAATCAAGTTGGGGAAAGTATTTTTTATTTTGAAAAGGCTAAACAACTGCGACCAAATGATGAAGATATTAATTTGAACAGCACTTTTGCTCAAAATATGGCTATAGATGCCGTCGAGGTATTACCCAAATCCCAAGTCACCCAATTGCAAGAAAGTACCATTGAATTACTTCCTCAAGACGGGTGGGCTTATTTTATTATTCTTTTGACTTGGTTGCTGGTTCTTTTTTGGGGACTTTATTTGTGGAATAAAGTTCCGCTAATAAAAAGGACTTTCTTTTTAATCACTCTTTTTCTGGGAATGTTACTGATCGGTTCACTGTCCATTGCTGTTATCAAATTTGCCGACAATGCTGAAACGACATACGGCATACTGTTTAATGAAAAAATTGAGGTATGGACGGAGCCCAATTCTCGGGCGGAGTTTTTGTTTTCTCTGCATGAGGGGACCAAAGTTCAAATGTTGGATCAATTGCAAGAATGGCAAAAAATCAGAATCGCCAATGGTTCAGAGGGTTGGATCAAAAACTCCAAGGTGAGAAGCCTAAAAGATTTTAAATAAGCTCTTCCGGGATCTCTTTTGACAGTTCGCTCCCCCAGCTAAAAAGGTATTCCCCCAATTCGGTGATGGGTTCGTAAAGGATAGAATTTTTCATCATTTCTGCATCAATAATCGTGACCCATGCATTCAGTTTTCCTAAGAAAAAAAAGGCCAAACTCATCAATATCGCCCATTTTAAAACGCCGAAAAAAGCACCTAAAAACTTATTAAAAAGCCCCAATGAGGCTTTCCTGATAAACTTGGTTAAAGCTCGGGCCAATAAAGATATGGCATATACGATGATGATAAATACGATTAAATAGGACATGGTTTGGACAGCCACAGGACTCAAATCAAAAAATTCGTTTAACAGATCAGCAATAAAACTGGAAAATTTTACCGTACCTAGTAGGCCCAAAATCAAAGCGCCCAAGCTGGACACTTCAACAATGAAACCCTTATAAAACCCTTTTAAAAAACCAAAACCTAGTACAAAGGCCAGTATGATGTCGATTACATTCACTAGTACGAATTTACTTTATTTTTGGGAATCTCTTTCTGAGATTAATCCTAAAGCCAGTATCTTTGAGGGTGCAAAAAAACCAAAGCAGAGATAAAAAATTAAAGGATCGTTGGGACCATTTACTTTCTGTCCTCAGTGAGCGTTTTTCTGATTGTGAGGTCTTGGATATCGAAGATATTTTATATTTGATTGGTTTACAAGAATTGGGGCAGTTTCACAAAAAAATGAAAAAAGACGACAATGTGAACTTAATCCATATTGGTATCTGTACCGTATTGGAGCCTTATGGATACTACCGATTTGATTTTTTTGACGAAGAGGGCTGGCCTCATTTTGAACTTTTGGAGGCGCTGCCTCTACTTAAACCCGGAGAGCAAAGTATTTTGATGAAAGAAGCACTGGTAGAGTATTTTTTAAAACGCGAGCTAATTCAATAAATGCTTACTTTTATCCCATGATTGATAAGATTAATGAAAACCTGACCTTGGTCAATGCTTTTGATACTCAGTCCAAAGAAGAAGTAGAGGCTTTTAGAATAAAATATTTGGGAAAAAAAGGGATTTTAAATCACTTTTTTGCTGCCTTTAAGGAGGTAGCTAAACAAGAGAAGCGAGACTACGGACAGGCACTTAATACACTTAAAAACGCAGTAGTAGATAAGGTGAAAATCCTTCAAGCCCAAACCACCAATACTAGATCTCAAGGCAGCCACGGTGATTTATCAAGACCCGGTTTCCCCTTGGAGTTGGGTGCCCGTCACCCTCTTTCCTTGGTCAAAAACAGAATCGTAGATATTTTTTCTCAGATAGGATTTAACATTTCTGAGGGGCCAGAGATTGAGGATGACTGGCATAATTTCACCGCTTTGAATTTGCCGGAATACCATCCTGCCCGTGATATGCAGGACACTTTTTTTATTCAAACCGATCCGGATATTTTACTCCGCACTCATACCTCCTCTGTTCAAGTGAGGTATATGGAAAACAATCAACCTCCCATACGAACCATATCACCAGGAAGGGTATTCAGAAATGAGGCCATATCTGCCAGAGCCCATTGTATCTTCCATCAGGTAGAGGGCTTGTATATTGACAAGAATGTTTCTTTCGCCGATCTAAAACAGACCTTGCTTTACTTTACCAAAGCCCTGTTTGGGAAGTCAAAAATTCGTTTGCGCCCTTCTTATTTTCCCTTTACCGAACCCAGTGCGGAAGTAGATATTTATTGGGGATTGGAAACAGAAACAGATTACCGCATTACCAAAGGATCAGGATGGCTAGAGATTATGGGATGTGGTATGGTCGATCCTAATGTCCTGAAAAACTGCAATATCGATCCCTTAGAATACTCAGGTTATGCTTTTGGGATGGGTATTGAAAGAATCGCCATGTTGTTGTATCAGATTGGAGATATTCGGTTGTTTTTTGAAAATGATGTTCGTTTTCTTTCCCAATTCCAATCGGGTAATTAATCCAGTTTTTTGATCAGCTTTTTAAATACCTTTTCCGGGTTTTTCTCTAAGTATAGTATGCTGAAAACAGCTTCTATGATAGGAACTCTAGTGGAATATTTTTGGTTAATCATTTTTGCGGACCGCGTAGCGTAATAGCCCTCTGCTACCATCCTCATTTCCATTTGAGCTGCCTTGACTGTATAGCCCTTACCAATCATACTGCCAAAGGAACGGTTGCGACTGAAAACAGAATAACCTGTTACTAAAAGATCCCCCAGGTAAGCTGAGTTGTTTATGTTGCGTTTCATTTTGTAGATATCATTTATAAAGCGTTTCATTTCTCGAATCGCATTACTCATCAGTACACTTTGGAAGTTGTCACCATATCCAAGGGAATTGGCAATTCCAGCTGCAATGGCGTAAATATTTTTGAGCATACTGGCATATTCTGTACCTATGATATCATTGGAAATGATGGTACGAATATATTGGGTTTTAAGTATGGAGGCTAATGCTTTTGCAAGTTTGTTATTGGAGCAGGCAACTGTAAGGTAGCACAGACGTCCCATAGCGATCTCTTCAGCATGAGAGGGGCCTGCAATTACCCCAATTTTTTCTATTGGAACATTGAGTTTTTGATTTAAATGTTCCCCTACTATCAACATACTTTCCGGCACTACACCTTTTACGGCAGAAAAAATCATTTTGTCATTGAGCGATTGGTTCAATTTGTCCAGTTCACTTGATAGAAATGCTGAAGGTATGGCTAAGATCAATAAATCAGCTTCAGACACTACTTGATTGATGTCTGAACTAACCTTAAGACGTTTGATATTAAGGCTGGTAGTAACGAGATAGTTGGGGTTATGACCGTGTTTTTTTACTAAATCTGCATTGGTGGGGTTTCTAATGTACCACCCTATATTTCTTTTATTTTCTGAAAGAATTTTAATGAGTGCAGTTCCCCAACTTCCACCACCTAAAACAGCTACTTTAAGTTTACTTTTTAATAGAAAATTGGAAATATTTAGCTTTTGAGAGGGGCGTTCCATAGGGTGTTTATAGCCAAGTTTCCCAAGGTATTCTACTTAATAATAATAAAAGTCCCAATCCGTAAAATAAAGCAATTCTCAGAAATTTTTTCTCGGGGTCACTTTGGCGTTTCTGAAGTGACCAGCCCATAGTAATTAGAACAATGGCAAATATATTGGTAAAAGAATGCTCCACCAAATATAGCCGAGCTTGAGAATCTTTCATGACACCGCCGATTCCTAGATTGGACCATTGGTCAAACCAAGGAGAAACAAAATATAAAATCAGACCGATCAATAGTTGTATGTGAGAAAAGATCAATCCAAACAGAGATATTCTAAGGTCTTTGGACTCAAAATATTTTCCTTTTATTTTTCCAGCTATGGCATTGAGTATGGCAAGAATTAAAACCAATAAAGCCAGATAAGCCCAATAGGAGTGAACATTCTTGAGTATAGAATACATGCTTTATTTTTTGAAAGATACGATATTCTTTGGATCAATAAATATATTTGAAGTAATAATAAGATTACTTTTTGACATCAATTATTGCAAGGGTCATTTTAAATCTCTCAAGGGTTCATTTTTTTGATCAAAAATCATATGGTGGAAACCCTAAGGGTATTTACCATCCCTTTTTTATCGATAGGCATAGCAGTCAAGTTGATTAATAGATCCCCCTTTTCGACGTATCCACTTTTTTTTGCTATTTCATTGATTTGCTCTACAGTTTTGTCAGTACTTTCAAAACTATCATAAAAGAATGCCTTCACTCCCCAAATCAGATTGAGTTGAGTGAGAATTCTTTTGTTGGAAGTAAAAACTAAAATATTGGAATTGGGTCGCCATGCGGATACTTGAAAGGCAGTATATCCACTATTGGTCAGGGTACAAATGGCTTTGGCCTTAACATCATTGGCAATGTGCACTGCATGATAACAAATGGACTTAGTGATGAACCTAACAGTTCTTATGTTTGGCGGTTTTTGAGGGACTGAGATTAGGTCGGAGTTTTCGACACTGCAGATGATGGAACTCATCGCTTGAATTACCTGGACGGGATATTTTCCAACAGAGGTTTCTCCAGAGAGCATAACGGCATCAGCACCATCCATTACCGAATTTGCAACATCGTTTACCTCTGCCCGATTTGCTGTGAGGCTGTTGATCATACTTTCCATCATTTGTGTTGCAATGATGACAGGAATCCTAGCTTTTTTGGCTCGTTTCACCAATTCTTTTTGGACTAGTGGAACCTGGGCCGGAGGAATTTCTACCCCTAGATCTCCCCGGGCTACCATGAGACCGTCGCAATAAGAAATTATTTTGTCTAAATTTTCAATCGCTTCAGGCTTTTCAATTTTAGCGATGATTGGAATTTTGTTATCGGAGTTCTTTTCGATAAACTTTTTTAATTCCAAAATATCCTCGGAGTTTCTTACAAAAGATAACGCGATCCAATCCACGTTTTGTTTGATTGCAAACTCGGCATCTATCACATCTTTTTTAGTTAAGGCTGGGAGTGAAATTTTAGTATTGGGAAGGTTCACCCCTTTTTTTGACTTCAATTTCCCTCCTTGAATTACTATGGCTTCAACTTTTGCTTTTTCATCTGTTGAAATAACTTCAAATATAAGCTTACCGTCATCCAATAGAATTCTTTCTCCAGGTCTAACGTCTTTTGAAAAATTGTCGAAACTCATGTAGACTTTTTCTTTGCTTCCCACAAAAGGCTTATCATTAAGAAATGCAATATGATCTCCGGGGTCAACAAAGGTATTATCTTCTACCATTCCGATCCTCAATTTGGGCCCTTGAAGATCAGCCAAAATAGAAGTGTTAGAATTCATTTTTTCACTTAGTTCACGAATAATTTTGATTATTTTTTCAACTTCTCTGTGTTCGGCATGCGAAAAATTAATTCTGAAGACATCAACGCCCGAAAGTATCATTTCTTCCATCAACTCTATCTTATTCGATGACGGGCCAAGGGTGGCTACTATTTTGGTTTTTTTACTATTGATCATGAATATAAATTTAGACTCAGATCGATTTTCAATCGACTTTTATCAATCAAATAACGGTACGATATTTGATTGATAGATTCCATTTTTTCTATCATTACTTGGTATTCGATACCCGAATCAATCTTAATGATGTAGTCAACATCTTTTAAATCCTCTACCAAATATAATTCTTTTGTTTTTGGTAAATCAAATAAGTCTGTGCCCTTTTGGATATCATTTTGAAAAATTATGACTCGATTGGAAAAGAGCCTTATTTCAATGCCTTTTATTGGGTCGATCCATTCATAGCATTCAAAAGGGTAATCTGCTTGAGCTTCTACTTTTCTTTTTTTTGATTGGACAAATCGGCACTGGCATTTGGAATTGAGTAAAAAGGCGAGAAGATAAGCTTCACAAATGCTGTGAACCGCAAGAAGAGAGAAATCGTCTTCAGCAATTTCGTCTAAAAAATAATTTTTGACTTTAGCCATTAATCCTTGATTTGATATTCATGGCGTGGAATGCTCTTTTTGCAGCTTTTTCTTCAGACTTTTTTTTGGAGACTCCCCTTGCTTTGATAATTTGTTTTTCATCCAGATAAACTTGTGTTGTGAAGTTAAATTCAGGGTCAAGTCCATTGTCTGTATGAGTTTTAAACTTAATATTTTTTTTTGTTTTTTGCCCCCATTCTATTAATAATCCTTTATAACTCAAAACGGCGTGGTGCAGTTGATCAATTTTAACATGCTCCCCCAAGATTTTCTTCATTATAAATTCACTACATTTTTTATATCCTCGATCTATGAAAATAGCCCCTACTAATGCTTCAAGGAGATTACCGTGGATATTATTTCCAAAATTCATATTACTTTTTTGCTCTAAGAAATTGATCAGCCCGATTTTTAGACCAATCTGATTTAGATTTTCCCGACTTACAATTTTTGAGCGGTACATTGTCAATGTCCCTTCTTTTGCAAAAGGAAATTTTATATATAAAAAGGAAGAAACAACAATGCTGAGTATAGAATCACCCAGAAACTCTAGTCTTTCAAAATTGATCAAATGTCCATCATCATCTTTTAAGTTTCTGGATCGATGGGTAAAAGCAGTATGATAAACATGCTTATTATACGCTTTGAGTGAAGTAATCTTTTTAAGCCTACGAAAAAACATCACATCTTTTTTTGATGATTTCAGAAAGAGGCTTAAGAGATTCACATTCTAAATTAGGTAATTTTTTTGAAAATAACGCAGGCATTATGCCCTCCAAAGCCAAAGGTATTGGACAATGCAACTTCAACTGTTCTATTCTGGAATTTTCCTAATGTGAAATTAATCTTAGGGTCCAATTGGTCATCAGCCGTTTGGTGGTTGATGGTAGGCGGAACGATACTTTTTTTAATGGCCATTATGGAAGCAATGGCTTCAATAGCTCCTGCAGCTCCAAGTAGGTGACCCGTCATTGATTTGGTTGAGTTAATATTGATCTTGTATGCATGATCTTTAAAAACAGATATTACTGCGTTAGTTTCTGCCAAATCTCCTAATGGGGTTGAAGTTCCATGCATATTGATTGCATCAACATCCTCTGGTTTAAGGCCGGCATCTCGCAAACAATTAAGCATCACTTTTTTGGCTCCAATGCCTTCAGGGTGAGGAGCGGTCATGTGGTAAGCATCTGCTGAGAGTCCTCCTCCCGCAAATTCTGCATATATTTTGGCTCCTCGAGCCATTGCATGATCGTATTCCTCCAATATTAGAGCACCAGCACCTTCTCCTAACACAAAACCATCTCTATCCTTATCAAAAGGTCGTGATGCAGTTTTGGGATCATTGTTTCTGGTCGACAAAGCATGCATAGCATTAAATCCACCAATCCCAGCTATGGTAACTCCAGCTTCAGATCCACCTGAAATGATGATGTCTGCATAACCCATTCGGATATAGTTTAGGGAATCGATCATAGCGTTTGAGGAAGATGCACAAGCAGATACAGTGGCGAAATTAGGGCCTCTAAGTCCATGTTTTATTGAAATCAGCCCAGGCGCGATGTCCGAAATCATTTTAGGTATAAAGAAAGGGTTGAAACGGGGAGATCCGTCCCCCCAAGAAAAATTCAACACTTCATTTTGGAATGTTTCTAATCCACCAATGCCAGCGCCCCATATAACCCCAATTCGATCTCTGTCTTCTTTGTCAAAATCCAAACCTGAGTCTTCGATCGCTTCTTGGGAGGAAACCAATGCATATTGTGCAAATCGATCACATTTACGAGCCTCTTTTCGATCCATAAAATTTAGGGGATCAAAATCTTTTAACTCACAAGCGAATTGGGTTTTGAATTTCGAGGCATCAAAATGGGTAATGGGTGAAGCACCACTGGTACCAGATAATAAACCTTCCCAATAAGCAGGAACTGTGTTTCCTATAGGAGTTAAGGCTCCCAATCCGGTAATTACTACACGTCTTGGTTTCATTTAAGCCAAATTTTACTTTGCTTGTTCAATAAATTGAATGGCTTGACCTACTGTTGAGATATTCTCAGCTTGATCATCTGGAATCTGAATGTCAAATTCTTTCTCGAATTCCATAATAAGTTCCACGGTATCTAGGGAATCAGCTCCTAAATCGTTGGTGAAATTAGCATCGGCCACGACTTCATTTTCGTCTACTCCCAATTTGTCAACTATGATTGCTTTTACTCTTGATGAAATGTCAGACATAATCAAATTTTGTTTTTAAATTACTGTGGACAAAAATATAAAACTTTGCATCAAAACACTATTAAGGGTCAAGAATATAACTTTTCTTTGTTTTGAGGATGTTTAAAAATAAACCAAAAAACGCTTTATTATTGATGTGAAAGGAATTTTATGGGAAATAAAAATGCTAAAAGAATTATCCTATTTGCCTCTGGTTGGGGCACCAATGTAGAAAACATCATAAAATACTTTCAAACTAATAATCAAGTTGAGGTTGTAAGCGTCTTCACTAACAATCCATCAGCAGGAGTCATTGATCTGATTGGGCCAATGAAAATTTCATCAAAAATTTTTGATCAGGTGCAACTGAATAATGGAGAATTAAGACATGAGATAGAGTTTTTAAACCCCGATTTGATTGTTTTAGCTGGATTCTTACTAAAAATGCCTTTGGATTTTACCACTACTTTTTCTGATAAAATAATTAACATCCATCCCTCTCTACTTCCAAGGCACGGTGGTAAAGGGATGTATGGCGATTACGTTCATGAATCGGTTAAAGAAGCTGGTGACAAAGAAACAGGGATTAGCATTCACTATGTAAACGAACACTATGATAAAGGATCTATTATTTTTCAAGCCAATGTAGAAGTTCAAAAGGAAGACAGCATAAATGAGATCGCTGATAAGGTTCGCCGACTGGAGTATAAGCACTATCCAGAAGTGATTGAAAAACTATTATTTCCTTAAAATGTCAGGGAAAATCAATATTTATACTGATGGTTCTTCGCTTGGAAACCCAGGGCCAGGTGGTTACGGGATTCTAATGGAATGGGAAGGAAGGAATTATGTGAAGGAACTTTCGGATGGTTATAGATTGACAACAAACAACCGCATGGAACTTTTGGCTGTAATTGTCGCACTAGAAGCCTTAAAAAAACAACCTATGGATGTAATGGTTTATTCCGATTCAAAGTATGTGATCGATGCGGTTCAAAAGAAATGGGTATTCAGTTGGGAGAAAAAAGCATTTAAAGACAAAAAAAACTCTGATCTCTGGCACCGCTATCTGAACATTCACAGGAAGCATAATGTTAATTTTCAATGGATCAAAGGACATAATGCTCATAAGCAGAACGAGTGGTGTGATCAATTGGCAGTCAAAGCAGCCAAACATTCTCCTTTCAATGTAGATGTTTTTTTTGAGCAAAATCAAAACAAATCCCTTTCCTCTTAGACCTTTGAAAACTTTTCAATAAATCATGGTCAAATAGTCAATAAGCCCTGCGAAGTTTATTATTTTTGTTAAATGAACAACAAATTACTTGTTGTAGGTACTATGGCCTATGATGCCATATCAACTCCCTTTGGAAAAGTCGATAAAATTTTAGGTGGTGCTGCCACTTATATAGGCTTGAGCGCCTCCCGATTTTCATTAGACTGCGGAATTGTATCTGTGGTGGGCGAGGATTTTGAAAAAGAACATTTAGAATTACTAAAAAACCAAGGGATAGATCTTTCTGGAGTTGAAATAGTAACCGGTGGAGCTACTTTTTTCTGGAGTGGGGAATACCATAATGATTTAAATATTCGAACCACTTTGGAAACACAATTGAATGTCTTAGAAAATTTTAGTCCAAAAATTCCTGAACATTATAAAAGCCCCGACATTGTCATGTTGGGGAACTTGTCTCCGGATGTACAAATTAAAGCCTTGGAACAACTAAAAGCTAAACCAAAGCTTATTGTATTGGACACTATGAATTTTTGGATGGAACATTTCAGAGCTGCTTTGGATCAGGTTATTACAAAAGTGGACGTTATTTCCATCAATGATGAAGAGGCCCGCCAGTTGACTGGGGAATTCTCTTTGGTCAAAGCAGCCCATCAAATTCATCAAATGGGTCCAAAATATGTCATTATCAAAAAAGGAGAACATGGGGCATTACTGTTTTATAAAAATCAAATTTTTTCTGCTCCGGCACTCCCTTTAGAAGAGGTTTTAGATCCTACTGGTGCTGGAGATAGCTTTGCCGGAGGATTTACCGGGTATTTGACCCAAACAGGAGATATTTCGTTTAACAATTTAAAATTAGCTGTTATT
>TARA_B100001175_G_scaffold14523_1_pt1 | contig 20740 bp, 22 predicted proteins | sample TARA_B100001175 | Tara Oceans TARA_B100001175
CTAAGGTCAACTACTGCAAAAGCAGGTTTTTTTTGTTTAAGAGATTCTAAACCTTTTTTTACACCTTCGGCTTGTGATACTTGAAAACCTTTTTTTTCCATAGCTCTAGCTAATCTCTCTCTAAAAGGGTTATCATCATCAACTATGAGTAGTGATTTATCCTCGTATTGACTAATATTTTTAATGTTTTCTGCTGGTGACATGAACTCTATATGGTATTGAATAAATTAATTTCAATAGTATTATTTTCTTTACTTTAATGAATATATCCCATAAATGCTGAATTTATAAAGGTGCATACCTGATATGCACTTTTTTTTTGTTAAATTTTTTTTGAGGGGCTAAATATGGAAAAATTTAAAACAGTTGAAAAATTAATAAATCAACTGAAACCAAATGAACCGATTTATTGTATAAGAAAAAGCTCTATACAAGTCGCGTCAAAATTTTTTCAAAATAATTTTCCAGGGAAAGTTTTATATGCTGTAAAAACTAACCCACATCCATTAGTAATCAAAACAATAATAGATAGTGGAATTAAGAATTTTGATGTCGCATCTATTAATGAAATTAAAACAATTAAAGACATTGATAAAACTGTCAAATGTTCATTCATGCATACAGTTAAAAGTAGGGAAAGTATTAAAGAAGCATATTTTAATTATGGGGTAAAAACCTTTTCTTTAGACTCTAAAGATGAATTAATCAAAATAATAGAAAGTACTGGTCAAGCTAAAGATTTAGAATTATTTGTCCGAGTTGCAGTATCTAACGAACATGCAGAGATTGATTTATCAAAAAAGTTTGGTGCACTTACTTCAGAAGCTAATGGTTTACTAAGACTAGCAAAACAATACGCTAAAAAAATTGGATTGAGTTTTCATGTAGGATCACAATGTATGCATCCAATTTCTTACAGCAAAGGAATTAAAGAAATAGGAAATATTATTAAACGTACAAAAATTGTTCCTGACTATATAAATGTTGGTGGAGGTTTTCCAACAATATATCCAGATTTAATACCTCAATCCATTGAAAGTTATTTTAATGAAATCCAAGAAGCTTTAGAAAATTTAAACTTAGAAAATCTTCCAGAAATTATTTGTGAACCAGGTAGAGCCATTGTTGCTGAGAGTGGTTCTACAATAGTAAGGGTAAATTTAAGAAAAAAACAAAAACTTTATATTAATGATGGAACATATGGAACTTTGTTTGATGCTGGATTTCCAAATATAGTTTATCCTAGTAAATTAATAACTAATGGTCGGATAATATCAAAAAAATTAACTTCATTTGATTTTTACGGACCAACATGTGATAGCATGGATTATATGAAAGGCCCTTTTATTTTACCCAATAATATTAAAGAAAATGATTACATAGAGCTTGGCCAACTTGGAGCATATGGATTAACATTTAGAACTGATTTTAATGGTCTATATTCAAATAATATATTCGAATTAGAAGATAGACCCATTATGACAATGTATGACAAAGAATTTGATAAACAATTTCTTGTTGCATAATGTCAGATAAAAAAAATCTAGGTCACAATAGTAAAAAAGATTTTTTAAAATCTCCTGTTGAACATATTGATATAACTTCATTCGACTCTAGAAAAATAATTCAATCTATGAAAAAAATGTCTTTCGTTTCAAGAGAGACGGCAAATGCTGCTGATATATTCAATCAAATGATAAATGATAAAGAATGTTCAATATTTTTAACTCTAGCTGGATCTACTTCAGCTGCAGGATGTATGCATATTTATAGAGATATGATTAAATACAATATGGTAGATGCAATAGTAGCTACAGGGGCGTCTATAATTGATATGGATTTCTTTGAAGCACTAGGCTTTAAACATTACCAAGGCTCTCAATTTCAAGATGATACTGTGTTAAGAAAAAATTATATAGATAGAATTTATGACACCTATATTGATGAAAATGAGCTTCAGATGTGTGATAAAATAATTTGTGAAATTGCTGATAAACTTGATCCAAAGAGTTACACTTCTAGAGAATTCATTTTTGAAATAGGAAAATATCTAAAAAAAAATGCAAAAAAAAAGGAATCTTTAATTGAAATGGCGTATGACTATAATGTTCCAATATTTTGTCCAGCATTCACAGACTCAAGTGCCGGATTTGGGTTGGTAATGCACCAAGAAAATAACCCTAACAAACATATAACAATTGACTCGATTAGAGAATTTAGAGAACTAACAGAAATTAAAATTAAATCTAAAGGGTCTGGTTTATTTATGATAGGTGGAGGGGTTCCAAAAAACTTTATTCAAGATACGGTAATTTGTGCTGAACTATTAGGAAAAAATGTAGATATGCATAAGTATGCTGTTCAAATTACAGTTGCAGATTCAAGAGATGGTGCTTGCAGTAGTTCTACATTAAAAGAAGCAAGTTCTTGGGGTAAAGTTGATATTACAAAGGAACAAATGGTATTTGCTGAAGCAACAAGTGTACTTCCATTAATTGCAAGTGATGCTTATCATAAAGGTGATTGGAAAAAAAGAGATAGAAGAAACTTTACAAAAATTTTTAGGTAATAATTTGAAATATTTATCCAATAAAAGTGGTTTTCTAGGGGTTGATAACAAATTTAAATTTAAAGAAAAAGTAGTTATTGTGCCATTTGGTTTAGAAAAAACTGTGAGTTACGGGGGAGGTACGAAGAATGGTCCAAGAGAAATAATAAAAGCATCACACCAAGTAGAATTGTATGATGAAGAGCTTAGGTGTGAACCATATAAAAAAATTGGTATAAAAACTCATAAATTTTTTAAAATTAATAAAAATATTAAAAAAGCACTGGAGACAATCTCAAAGATAAATAGCGGAATATTAAAAAAAGGAATATTTCCTTTAACCTTAGGTGGTGAACATTCAATTACTCCTGGATGTATTGATCCTTTTGCAAAAAAATATAAAAAATTATGTTTGTTACATTTCGATGCTCATGCGGATCTACGAGAGAGTTATAATGGAGAAAAGTTTTCTCACGCTTCAGCAATTAAAAGGTGTTTAGATAATAAAAATGTATCAGTAATTTCTTTTGGTATTAGAAATATTTCACAAAGCGAAATCCCAATATTAAAAAAAAATTCAAATAGAATTAGTATATTTTGGGCTAAAGATAAGAAAAAATGGAACTTAAATAAATTTAAAAAATTAATAAAAGGTAAAACTGTTTACTTAACTTTTGATGTTGATGGTTTTGACTCAAGTATAATGCCTGCTACAGGAACTCCTGAACCGGGGGGTCTTTTGTGGGATGAAACATTAGAAATAATTAAAATTGCATTTAAAAATTCAAATATTGTAGGAGCTGATATTAATGAATTAGCACCAATAAAAGGATTTAATTCATATAATTTTCTTGTGGCTAAACTTGCTTATAAAATTTTATCTTACAAATTTTGTTTAAAAAACTAAACTGTTTTAAAAGTTCCTATCAATAATCTAAATGGAATTAACATAACTAAAGCAACTAATATTTTTACAGTCAAATCTCCAAGAGCTAAAGTGAACCATGGGATGCCAGTCGCATAAAAAGATATAGAGAAAAATAAAAAAGTATCAATTGTAGATCCTGCCAAAGAAGATGTGAGTGGTGCTATAAACCATTTCTTTCTTCTCAATTGATCAAATATCTGCACATCTAATAGTTGAGCAACAATAAATGCAATACCAGATCCAAATGCAATCCTTATGGAAATTAAGTCTGAAAAATTTGTTGAAAAAAATAATGTAAAAGAAATTCCTATTATAAAACCTATATATACAATTTTTCTAGCAACTAATTTTCCATATGATCTATTTGCTAGATCTGTTATTAAAAAAGCTACTGGATAACTAAATGCTCCATAGGTTAAAATGTCGTGAAGTCCGTAATACTTAACTGGGAATTGTACAAGATAATTTGATGCCAACACCACCAATCCCATCAAAAGTGATAGGGTAAAAAAATATTTATTCACTAAGCAGATTTACTTAATAAGTTTTTTTTTAACTTTTTTAATCGCATTGACAAATATTTACTTTTTGTACTTTTAATAAATTGGTCAAAACTTCCTTTTTTATCAACTGACCTTAGGCCTGCATTAGATACTGTAAGTCTCATACTTTTATTCAATATCTCACTTTTAAATTTTACTTTTTTTAAATTTGGTAAAAATCTTCTTTTAGTCTTGTTGTTAGCATGACTAACGTTATGACCTTTTAGAGGTATTTTTCCAGTGAGTTCACATTTTTTAGACATAAAAATTAAGATTGTATAAGTGTAATAAAGTTTCCAGTCAAGATCATTTTTTATTTCCTATTATATCAGATATATTTTTAACACCTTTTTTTTCCAGTATATTTATTAATTCCTCACTTATCATTGATGCAATGTTTGGACCTTTGTAAACCATACCAGTATAAAGTTGAACTAAATTAGCCCCATTTAAAAATTTCTCAAAAGCACTTTCTCCAGAGTCAACACCTCCAACTCCAATAATTAATATTTTACCTCTTAAAATTTTATAAAATTTAGCAATTAAATTATTTGATTTTTTTTCAATTGGTTTTCCTGACAAACCACCTTTTTCTAATTTATTTATGTTAATTAAGTTTTCCCTGGTAGTATCTGTTGTATTTGAAATAATAACTGCACTTATTTCAAATTTTAAAAGTAATTCTGAAATAGTTGGTATATCGTCTTCTTGAATGTCAGGAGAAATTTTTACAACAACAGGAACTGTAGAATTTAATATTTTTTTTTCTTCATTAATTAATTTTAGCAGTTCATTCAACTCACTCTTATTATGAAAGCTTCTTAAATTTTCAGTATTAGGTGATGAAATATTAATAGTGATATAATCTGCAAAATTATGAAATTTTCTAAAACATACCAAATAGTCTTCTAATCTGTTTTGAGAATCTTTATTAGGACCAATATTAATTCCTAATAATCCTTTTGGTTTATTTTTAATAATTTTTGAAAGAACTTCTTCTGATCCTGAATTATTGAAACCTAATCTGTTTATAAGAGCCTTATCCTCCTCTAGCCGAAATACTCTTGGCTTTTTATTTCCATATTGTTTAAGAGGAGTCACTGTTCCAACTTCTACAAATCCAAAACCTAGATCAAATATACTATTATATACTTCTGCATCTTTATCAAAACCTGCGGCAAGTCCAATAGGATTGTGTATTACTTTTGAAAATAATTTTGTTTCAATTAATTTATTATTTGGAATTTTTTTAGGTGGTACAAAATTATATTTTAGCGCTTTAATAGCTAAGCTATGAGCTACTTCTGGTTCAAATTTAAATATTAATGATCTTATCTTTGAAAACATTATTTAATTTTATCTCTAATCACCTCTTGCATTTCTTTAACACCAAAAAAACTGATAAAAAAACCCATCCTAGGTCCATTTTCATCTCCAAATACAACTTCATATATTAATTTAAACCAGTCTCTTAGGTTTTCTTTATAACCATTTTCTTTTCCAACAGTATATATTAGGGTTTGAATGTCTTCAGGTTTCATTTTGTCATCGCATTTTTCAAGTATCTGAATTAAGGCTGTCAAAGCCTTTTTTTCTAATTCATCTGGTTTTTTATAATTTTTATTTTTCTTAATTACATCATTAAAATATTTTATCGCATATTCAATCAACTTATCAAAAATTGGCTGATTTTTTTCTAAGATGTCCGGTTTGTATTTTTTTACAAATTTCCAAAGTAGTTCTTTTGAATTTGCGTTGCTAGTTTCAACCAAATTTAATAACATAGAAAAAGACATAATCATATTTTCTTTTGGTATAATCCCGCTATGAACGTGCCAAACAGGATTTAATAACATTTGAAGTTCAGTTTGATTTTTACCTTTATCAATAAAGTCGAGGTATTCATCTACAGCTTTTGGTACAATTTCTTTATATAGTTTCTTTGCTCGCTTTGGGTTCTGATACATAAACAAAGAAAGACTCTCTGGTGAAGCATACTCCAACCATTGATTAATCGTAATACCATTTCCTTTAGATTTCGAAATTTTTTCACCTTTTTCATCTAAAAATAACTCATATGCAAAGCCAGATGGATTTACTTTTCCAAGACTTTTTATAATTTTTGTTGATAAGATGGCACTCTCTATTAAATCTTTTCCATACATTTCAAAATCAACATCTAATGCAAACCATCTCATAGCCCAATCAACTTTCCATTGTAATTTGCAATTTCCATTTAAAATACTTGTTTCCAATTTCTTACCAAAGTTATCAAAGACTATTTTTGAATTTTTTTGATCTATCTCTAAAACAGGTATCTCCAAAACAACTCCAGTATCAGGACATATTGGTAAAAATGGAGAATAAGTTTTTTGTCTCTCAACACCTAAAGTAGGTAAAATTATGTTCATTATTTCTTGATATTTATTCAGAATTAATTTTAAAGTTTCATTAAAAAATCCTTTTTTATAAAGTTCAGATGAGCTTTTAAATGAATAAGTAAAATTGAATTCATTTAAAAAATTTTTTAACATTTCATTATTATGTTCCCCAAAACTATTAAACTTTTGAAAAGGATCTGGAATTTGAGTTAATGGTTTATGTAAATTATTTTTTAATATTTCTTGGTTAGGTATATTATCAGGTACTTTTCTTAAACCGTCCATATCATCTGAAAAAGTAATTATCTCTTTTGGTATTTCTGTAATTTGATTAAGAGCATTTACAACCATAGATGTCCTTGCTACTTCACCAAAAGTACCAATATGAGGCAGTCCACTTGGGCCATAACCAGTTTGAAGAATTATCTTGCCCTTTTTTTCAATATATTTTTTTCTCTCTCGAAGAATTTTTTTTGCCTCAACAAATGGCCAGGCGTTAGTTTTTTCAATGTTGTTTTTATCGATCACAATTTTAACTTAATAATAACTCATAAAAATAGAGCTTTTAATAATTCTTATAGAGTTGAAATTTATTTACCATAAAATAATGTTCATTCAAAATGTCGAATTATAAAACAGTCTTTTTCACACTTGGATTATTACAAGTGATTCTTGGTTTTGCTATGATTATACCTGTAGTAGCTCAATTAATTTATCAAGAATTTGATTCTTCTTTCATCAGCTCGGGTATTATTACTGTAGTTTTTGGGGTATTATTTTTTCTCTCAAATTTAGAACACGATAAAAAATTAAACTTACCTCAAGCTTTTTTATTAACAGCTCTTTCTTGGTTAAGTATTGCAATATTCGGTTCCTTGCCTTTTATATTTTCAAATTTAAATTTAAGCATTACAGATTCTTTTTTTGAAAGCATGTCAGGGATAACTACTACAGGTTCAACTATTATTCAGGATTTAGAAATTGCTCCAAAAAGTATTTTATTATGGAGAGCTATTCTTCAATGGCTTGGGGGAATAGGTATTATTGTTATGGCTATAACGCTAATGCCAATTATGAATGTTGGGGGAATGCAATTATTTAAAATCTCAAGTAATGATACTGCTGAAAAAATTTTACCGAAATCAAAACAAATAAGTATTAGATTAATTGTTATTTACTCAACTCTTACATTGATATGCGCTTTATTTTACAAATTATTTGGTATGAATTTTTTTGATAGCTTAACTCATGCTATGACTACAATTGCAACTGGAGGTTTTTCAAACTACAATGAATCTATAGGATATTTTGATAGTTTTCTTATTGAAATAACTTCAATGATTTTTATAGTTTTAGGTAGTATTCCTTTTATTGCTTATATAAAATTTTTAAATGGAGATAAAAAAATATTTTTTTCTGACACACAAGTTGTAGCATTTTTAAAAGTAACTTTTTTTTCTATTATTATATTATCTATTTATTTATTTTTTTCAAAAGGATTTCAAAACGAAAGCTTAAGATCTGTTTCTTTTAATGTAATTTCAATACTTACAGGTACAGGTTATGTTACTAAAGATTTTGATCAATGGGGCAATTTTCCTTTAATATTTTTTTTAATTTTAATGTTTATAGGTGGATGTGCTGGATCAACCGCATGTGGTATTAAAATTTTTAGAGTGCAGTTGTTATATCGTTTTTTATTAAATCAATTAAAAAAAATTATTTATCCAAGAGGTATATTTGTAATTAAGTATGATAAAAATATTATTGATGATAAATTTATGTCATCGGTAATATCATTTATATATTTATATATTGTAATTTTCTTCTCTTTAACTGCTATATTATCTTTAACTGGTCTAGATTTTGTTACATCTATCTCAGGAGCAGCTACATCAATTTCTAATGTTGGTCCAGGCCTTGGAGATACAATAGGTCCAAATGGAAACTTCTCTTCTCTAGAAAATTCATCAAAATGGGTACTAAGTTTAGGGATGATTTTAGGTAGACTTGAGTTATTTGCTATACTAGTGTTGTTTATTCCATCATTTTGGAGAAAATTTTAATGATTGAAAGAAAACAAACATGGTCTGAGTCATTGCTAGTGTACAAAGACATTAGAATGTTGAGAATATTATTGCTAGGTGCAATAAGTGGATTTCCTTGGGTATTAATTGCAAGTAGTTTGAGCTTATGGTTAAAAGAAGAAGGATTAAGTAGATCTACTATAGGATGGGCAGGTTTAATTTTTGGGGTTTATGCGTTTAATTATTTATGGGCTCCAATTGTTGACAGAATTCAAATACCTTTATTAACAAAAAAACTAGGCCATAGAAGAGGCTGGATAGTTTTAATGCAAATAGCAATTTTAATAAGTTTGGTTGTTTGGAGCTTTATAAACCCTACTGAAAATTTGGCGCTTCTTATCTCTGTAGGTCTAATAATAGCTATTGCATCAGCAACACAAGATATAACAGTTGATGCATTAAGAATTGAACAAATAAGTGCCAATGAAGGAAAGTCTATGGCAGCTGGAGCTGCAATGGCTGTAGTTGGTTGGTGGACAGGTTATAAACTTGGAGGAGTTATAGCTTTATTTACCGCAGAATATTTTCAAAATATTGGTATTTCAGATTACTGGCAAACTACTTTTTTAGTTCTAGGAGTTGTGGTAATTTTAATGAATATTGGTCTAATGTTTGTTCATGAGCCTACCGACTCTGATAGAGAAGCAAAGCAAAAAGAAACTGACAAAATGATAGAGAAAAAGTTAGGATCAAGTAATATTTTTACAAATTTTATTGCATATATAACAGGGACTATTGGTGGTCCAATAATAAGTTTTTTTAAGAAGAATGGCTATTCAATCGCCATAGGAATTTTGGGCTTTGTATTTTTATTTAAAATTGGAGAAGCCTTTCTTGGAAGAATGTCTATAGTCTTTTATAAAGAAATAGGATTTTCAAAAGGTGAAATAGCAATCTATTCAAAAACATTGGGATGGATAACTACAGTAGTATTTACCTTGCTGGGTGGAATATTCGCTATGAGATCTGGAACAGTAAAAACAATGTTTGTTGCAGGTGGGTTTATGGCAGCTACAAATCTTCTTTTTGCTTTGCTAGCTTGGTCTGGAAAATCTGATTTATTATTTGCCTTAGCGGTTATAGCTGACGATATATCTGCAGCATTTGCTACTGTAGCATTTGTAGCTTTTATTTCATTGTTAGTAGACAGAACATATACGGCTACTCAGTATGCTCTTCTTGCATCAATCGGTACAGCGGGCAGAACAACATTGGCTTCTTCATCAGGGGCATTGGTAGATTGGTTAAACGGTGATTGGGGTACATTTTTTATAATAACAACAATAATGGTCATTCCTTCTCTAATATGTTTATGGTTAATTAAAGATAAGATAAAATTTAGTGCAAAATAGTTTCTTTTGTAATTTCCCATATATAAATTTGTATGAAAAAAATAGTGTCAAATCTGGATTGGCATCCCAAATATTATATGGAGAAAAGTTTAAAATTATCAAACAATATAAAAAATTTTTAAAAATTAAAACTCATTTTGATAAATATGTTGGCTACATTGAAAATAAAAATAGTTTTGAAAAAAATAAAATTATTACTCACAAAGTTGCTGCTTTAAAAACACCTATTTTTAAGTTTTCATTAAATAAAAAAATTTATAAAACAAAAAATTTCCTATCATTCTCTAGTGGTTTGCAAATTTTAAAAAGAAAAGGTCAATTTATTGAATATCAAAAAAATAAATGGGTTAAGAAATCAGATATTCATCCTATAAATTACAAAAGAGGAAATTACATTAATATTGCAAAGATGTTTTTAAATATAAAATATAAATGGGGTGGAAAAACTTTTAATGGAGTTGATTGCTCATCTCTAATTCAATTATTTTATAAATATAATAATAAATTTTTTCCAAGAGATACATCTGAACAAATTAAATTTAAAAAAGGTAAGAAAACAAATAAATTTAAGAAAGGAGATTTAATTTATTGGAAAGGACATGTTGCATTATGTTTAAATTCAAAACTTCTGATTCATGCATATGGGCCAAAAAAGAAAGTATTAATTATGCCTATTTATAATACTGTTAAATTAATTAAAAAAACTTCAAAATTAGAAGTTTTAAAAGTTTTTCCTATTTAAAAATTCTCTCTTCCAAAATCTGGTTTTGAAACATCCTGTTTTAATTCTATAATTTGTTTTCTTACTTTTTTGGAATTAACTAATATTTTTTTCATATTTTTTTCGTCAAAATTATTTATATTTTTTTTAAAAGTATTTAGATTCTTGATAAATGAGTCTATAGAATGAATCATATTTCTCTTATTGCTAAAAAAAATATCTTTCCACATTATTTCGTTCGAAGCAGCTGTTCTTGAAAAATCTCTAAGACCGCCAGCACTAAATTTAATTAAATTTTTTTTATATTTTTTTTGGAAATCCTGTGCAGTTTTGATTAAATTATATGCAATCAAATGTGGAAGATGACTAGTTATAGAAAATATTTTATCATGTTCATTTTTATCCATAATTGCGATATTTGCTCCTAATTTTTTCCAAAAATTAGTAATTTTTTTTGATTTGATAGTATTTTTATCTTTTATGATTACACACCATTTATTTTTAAATAAGTTTTTATCTCCATATTCAGGTCCGCTAACTTCAGATCCAGCAATTGGATGGCTCATAATCCAATCCAAAGATTTTTTTAATTTTTTCTTAATTAATAAATCTACATTAGATTTTGTTGATCCAACATCTGTAATAATTGAATCGTGAGTTAAGAAATTATTTAGTTTAGGTATTATTTTTTTGTATTGACTCATTGGTGTACATAAAATTACTAAGTTAATATCTGAAATATTTTGATCTAATTTTTTTAAAATTATTATTTTTGAGCTTATTTTTTTTATTTTTGAAATATTTTTTTTTGAAATTTCGTAAACAAATATTTTTTTTGCAATTTTTTTGGATAATGAAGCTCTTAATATTGATGACCCTATTAGTCCACAACCTATAATTAATATTTTATTAAACATTTTTAAAGATAGTTTTTAATTTTTTAATAAAAATTTTATTTTCCTTACTATTACCAATCGTTATCCTTAAACTATTTTTAATTCCATATATTTTTGTTTCCCTCAAAATTAAACCATTTTTTTGAAGCTTTCTATTAACTTCTGCAGCTGTAAGCTTACATTTATTAAAGTTTAATAATAAAAAGTTAGCACTAACACTATTTGTGTTGATATTAAATCTCTCTACTTCTTTTTTAACTTTTTTCACCCAGAAGTAATTGTGCTTTACTGATTTACTTATAAATTTACTATCGCTTAAAGCTTTCATTGCACACAACTGCGCAAACTTATTTACATTAAATGGGGGTTTAATAATATTAAGTGCATTAATAATTTTTTTATCCCCATATCCCCAACCAATTCTTAAAGATGCTAATCCATATATTTTTGAAAATGTTCTTAAAATAAAAACATTTTTTTTATTTTTAAAGATATCTAATCCTGATGAATAATTTTTATCTAACATATATTCATCATAAGCGTCATCTATAACTAGAAGTATATTTTTTCGAAGCTTTTTTCTTAATAATATAAGATCTTTTTTATAAATGTAGGTCCCTGTAGGATTATTTGGATTTGCCAAAAAAACAATTTTTGTTTTTTTAGTTATTTTTTTTATAATTTCATTTATACAAATTTTATAATTTTTTTCTTTTGCAAATAATACTTTCGCACCTACAATATTTGCATAAATTCTGTACATTAAAAAACTATATTGAGGGACCACTACCTCATCTTTTGGTTTGAGAAATAATTGACAAATTAATTGGATGACCTCATCAGAACCTGATCCACAAATAATTTTATCTTTATTACATTTGAATTTTAAAGATATTTTTTTTCTTAAATCTGTAGATTTTCCATCTGGGTATTTAGATAAGTTTAATTTATTATTATTTATAATTTTTCTAACTTTTGGGGACACTCCTAATGCTGACTCATTAGCAGATAATTTAATAACCTTCATATTTTTAGCGAGTTGGGACCTCCCAGGCCTATAAGCTATGGTTTTTATTTTCCTAAAACTTAGAGATGTCATAAATTTTTTTATTTTTTTTACTTTATAAATAAAAAATTAATTATTTACATAAAATAAGTGAGTTTATTTAAAATTGACATAAATAATTGTATCCTGTAAACAATATTTGCGCTGATTTAACTGAATTGCGAGCGCTATAAAAAAACCGCTAAAAATGTTTTTTTACCTCACAATTCATAAATTGATAAAATATGAACAAATTAGATAAGGTAAATACAATAGTAATAGAAAAAACTTTAAAATTAGATTGTGGAAAATCTATATCAAATTTTCCAATTGCTTACGAAACATATGGAAAACTAAATGAAAACAAAGACAATGGTATTTTAGTCTTCCATGCACTAACAGGGGATCAGTTTGCTTCTGGTATCAATCCAGTAACAAAAAAAGAGGGATGGTGGAGTTATGCTGTTGGTCCAGGTAAGGCAATTGATACAAATAAATATTTTGTGATATGTGCAAATGTTTTGGGAGGTTGTATGGGGTCCTATGGTCCAAGTGATATTAATCCTGAAAATAAAAAAATATTTGGAACAGATTTTCCCGTTATTACTATAAATGATATGGTCAATGCACAGTACGAATTATTAGATCATCTAAAAATTGAAAAATTATTTTCAGTTATTGGTGGATCTATGGGTGGAATGCAAGTTTTACAATTTATCTCAAACTTTCCAGATAAATCTCATACAGCAATACCAATAGCTTGTACTGCAAGTCATTCAGCACAAAATATAGCTCTTAATGAGTTAGGAAGGCAATCAATAATGGCAGATAGTGATTGGCAAAATGGCTTTTATGAAGAAAAAAATAAATCTCCTGCAAAAGGATTATCTGTTGCTAGGATGGCAGCACATATTACGTATTTATCAAAAAAAGGGTTGCAGGAAAAATTTGGAAGGAAACTTCAAGAAAGAGATGACCTTAAATTTAGCTTTGATGCAGATTTTCAAATTGAAAGCTATTTAAGATATCAAGGATCTGTATTTGTTGATAGATTTGATGCTAATAGCTATTTATACATCACTAGAGCTATGGACTATTTTGACTTAACCAAACAATTTGGTGGTAACCTGTCAAAAGCATTTCAAAAATCTAATACAAAATTTTTTATAATTTCTTTTACATCAGATTGGTTATATCCAACTGCAGAGAATAGAGAAATTGTAATCGCTCTTAATTCACTGGGTAAAGATGTTGGTTTTGTTGAAATAAAATCAGATAAAGGTCATGATTCTTTTTTATTAGATGTGCCTGATTTTTTAAGTGCAGTGAAAAATTTTTTAAATACTTCTTATGGGAAAATAAATGAAAAAAGAATTTAATATAATTGCAAACCTTATTGAAACTAATTCAAAAGTTTTAGATGTTGGGTGTGGAGATGGTGAATTAATGGATTACATTTATAATAACATCACTAAGGATATTAGAGGTATAGAAATCTCAAAAAAAAATGTTCAGAAATGTATTGAAAGAGGTCTTACTGTTATTGAGGGAGATGCTGAAAAAGATTTAAAACAATTTCCCAACAGTTCTTTTGAGTACGTCATTTTAAGTCAAACACTACAAGCTTTTTTAGATCCTGAAAATGTAATTAATGAATTACTCAGAGTTGGGAAGAAAGCTATAGTAACAATACCAAATTTTGGTTTTTGGAAAGTTAGATTACACCTACTATTTAAAGGAACTATGCCTATTACTAAAAACTTACCTAATGAATGGTATAACACTCCAAATTTACACATGTGCTCTATAAAAGATTTTGAAAATTACTGTAATAAAAGAAGTATTAAAATTAATAGCTCTAATTTGGGATATAAGAATTTATTTTCTGATTTAGGCATATTTATTATTGAAAAGTAAAAATGTTAGTAGAAACTATTAGGTGTCTAGAGGATAACTTCTCATATATTTTGATAGATCAAAATAAAAATGCATGTGTAATTGATCCAAGTGAGTCTGTACCAATAATTAATTTTGTAGAAAAAAATAATATCAAAATAAAGTATATTTTAAATACCCACCATCACTATGACCATATAGGTGGAAACACAGAAATTAAAAAAAAATATAACGCAAAAATAGTAGCATATAAAAATGATTTACATAGAATACCTGATGTGGACATATCATTAAAAAATAATCAAATTTGGACTGCAGAAAATTTTAAATCAAAAATTATTCATGTACCAGGACATACTACTGGACATATATGCTTTTTTTTTGAAAACGAAAAAATTGCTTTTACAGGAGATACACTTTTTTCACTTGGCTGTGGAAGAATATTTGAGGGTACTTATGAAGAAATGTTCATCTCATTAAAAAAACTAAAAGAACTTCCAAAAGAAACTAAAATTTATTGCGGACATGAATATACTTTAAAAAATTCAGAGTTTTGTCTTAAATATGATAAAAATAACAAAAGATTACATAACAAGGTTAACGAAATTAAAAATAAAGTTAATAATAATATCCCTACAGTTCCTTCAACAATTGACGATGAAATTGCTTGTAATATTTTTTTAAGAGCTAAAACATTAGGTGAATTTTCAAAATTAAGAGATTTAAAGGATAATTTTTAATTTATTCAGCTTGACTAAAAAAAGACTACAACTATATTGCTGCTAATAAAAAAAAATTATTTTTACAATGTCATTCGCAATAATTAAAACAGGTGGAAAACAATACAAAGTTAAAGCTAGCGATATATTGAAAATCGAAAGGCTTAAAGAAAGTAAAGCTGAAAGTAAAATTGAATTTAATGAAATTCTTGCTTACGGTGATGATAAAAATTTGGAAGTTGGATCACCATTTGTAAAAGGTGCAAAGGTTGAGGCAGAGTTAATTAAAAACAGTAAGAATAGAACTATATTAATTTTTAAAAAAAGAAGAAGACAAAATTCAAGAAGAAAAAATGGACATAGACAACAATATTCACTTATAAAAATAAGTAAGATATTCAATAAAGATGGAGCTTTAATTGCGGAAGCAAAAAAAGTAGAAAAAAAAGAAGAAAAAAAAATAAAACAGGAAACTAAATAGAGAAATTATGGCAACAAAAAAAGCAGGTGGATCATCCAGGAATGGCCGAGATAGTGCTGGAAGAAGGTTAGGTGTTAAAAAATACGGAGGTCAGCACGTAATACCTGGTAATATTATTGTTAGACAAAGAGGTACAAAAATATTTCCTGGTGAGCACGTTGGAATGGGTAAAGATCACTCTATTTTTGCAAAAATAGAAGGTAAAGTAGAGTTTAAAAAAACTAAATCAGATAGAACATTTGTTTCTGTAAAACCCAATTAAATAATACAACTTAAAAATATTGGAGTTGTATAATGAAATTTTTAGATCAAGTAAAAATATTTATAAAAGCAGGAGATGGCGGGTCAGGATCTCCAAGTTTCAGACGAGAAAAATTTATTGAGTTTGGTGGACCAGATGGTGGAGATGGTGGAAAAGGTGGTTCAATAATTTTTAAGTCTGAAAGAAATTTAAATACTTTAATAGACTTTAGATACCAGCAACATTTTAAAGCTGAAAGAGGTGGAAACGGATCAGGAAAAAATAAAACTGGAAGAGGAGGAGAAAGTTTATATTTAAAAGTTCCAGTAGGTACACAAGTTTTTGAGGAAGATAATAAAACTCTAATTTTTGATTTTAAAAAAGAAAATGAAGAATATGTTGCTGCAATAGGTGGTAGAGGTGGTTTTGGAAATACTAGATTTAAATCATCAACTAACAGAGCACCAAAAAAATTTACCAAAGGTCATTTAGGTGAAGAATTTTGGATTTGGCTTCAACTAAAAACAATTGCTGATATAGGAATTATAGGATTTCCTAATGCTGGAAAATCAAGTTTGTTAGCTAAATTAACAAGCGCAACTCCTAAGATAGCAAATTATAAATTTACAACATTAAATCCAAATTTAGGTGTTGCGATATATGATGATAAAGAAATTACATTAGCTGATATTCCAGGTCTAATTGAAGGTGCCCATGAAGGAATAGGCTTAGGAATTAAATTTTTAAAACACATAGAAAGATGTAATACTTTGTTGCATATGATTGACATTACTGATGAAAATATTGAAAAATCATATAGCCAAGTACGTAAGGAACTTAAAAATTATAGCAAAAAACTTATTGAAAAAAACGAGATAGTTGTACTTAATAAAATAGATCTTATTGATCAAAAAGAAGTAAAACAAATTAAAGACAAATTTTTAAAAAAATATAAAGTAAATTTATTGACAATCTCAACTTTAAATAAAAAATCTGTATCTAACTTAAAATCTAAATTAATTAAATATGTCACTAAATAAATCAAAAACAGTTGTTATTAAAATTGGCTCATCTTTATTAATTGATGAAAATAATCAAATCAGAAGAAAATGGTTATCTGCATTTGCTTTAGATATAAAAGAACTAATTAAACAAAAAAAAAATATCATTATTGTTAGCTCTGGTGCAATAGCACTTGGATGTAAAAAGTTAAAACTTAAAAAATCTAATTTAAAAATTGATAAAAGCCAAGCCGTTGCATCTATAGGACAAATTGAATTAATGAATCTACTTAATAAAATTTTCAGTATTAAAAAAATCAATCTTTCTCAGATGCTATTAACCCTTGAAGACACAGAACAAAGAAGAAGAGCTATAAATGCAAAAAGAACCTTTCAAAATTTATTTCAGCTTGGATTTGTGCCTGTAGTAAATGAAAATGATAGTATAGCAACTTCTGAAATAAAATATGGTGATAATGATAGGTTGGCTTCTAGGGTTGCTCAAATATCTAGTGCAGATTGCTTAATACTTCTTTCAGATGTTAATGGTTTGTACACAAAAAATCCTAAATTATTTAAAGATTCAAAATTAATAAAAGAGATAAAAAATATAGATAGCAACATAGATAAAATTGCTAAAAAAAGTGTAAGTAATTATGGAACAGGGGGCATGAGAACTAAAATTGAAGCAGCAAAAATCTGCCAACTATCTGGTTGCTCAATGGCAATAGCTAATGGCCTTATAGAAAGACCAATTAAGAATATTTTAGAAAAAAATAATTGTACTTGGTTTTTGCCTAAAATTTCAAAATTAGATGCTAGAAAAAAATGGATTATAAGCTCTGTCTCACCAAAAGGAGATTTAATTATAGATGAAGGTGCAATTAACGCTCTTAAAAATGGAAAAAGTTTGTTAGCCGCTGGAATAAAAAAAGTTAATGGAATATTTAAAAAAGGCGATCATATAAGAATTTTAGATAAAAATTTTAGTGAATATGCTAGAGGATTAAGTTCTTTCTCCTCAAATGAAATATTAAAAATTCAAGGTCAACACTCAAGAAAAATTAGTGATTTATTGGGGTATATTTCAAAATCAGAGGTTGTTCATAAAGATGATATGGTAGAGGTTTAAGTTATGAAAGAGTTAATAAGAATAGGAAACAATGCAAAGAGAGCTTCACAAATTAAAGTCGATAAAGATTCTAAAAATAAAGTTTTAGAAAAATTTTTATTATTAATTGAAAAAAATAAGAAGAAAATTCTATCAGCAAATAAAAAAGATGTCTTTTTAGCTATAAAAAAAAAAATTCCAGAAAATTTAATTGATAGACTAAAATTAGATAAAGTAAAAATTGAGGGTATGCAAAAATCAATACATAAAATTAAAAAATTAGATGATCCTACAAATAAAATTATTGAAAAATGGAAAAGACCCAATGGTTTATTAATTAAACAGATATCAACACCTATTGGAGTAATAGGTATCATTTATGAGAGTAGACCAAATGTTACATCGGATATTTCAAGCCTATGTTTTAAATCAGGTAATGTTGTAATTTTACGTGGTGGATCTGAGGCAATTAATTCAAATCTAATTATTACAGAACTTTTTAGACAATCCTTAAAACTTAATAGAATTAATCAAAACTTTGTTCAAATAGTAAAGAATAAAAATAGAAAATCGGTAGACTATATGCTTTCTAATATGCAGAATTTTATAGATGTAATCATTCCAAGAGGTGGAAAAAATCTTGTCAAAAAAGTTCAAACTTTATCGAAAGTTCCTATAATTGGACACTTGGAAGGAATTTGTCATACCTATATAGACAAAGATGCTGATTTAAAAATGGCTATTAAAGTAGTTCATAACGCAAAATTGAGAAATACTAGCATCTGTGGAGCTACAGAAACTATATTGATGCATAAAAATATTGTTAAAAAGTTTTGTAATCCTATTTTAAATAAATTAACTGAAAGTAATTGTGAAATAATTGGTGACAATATAATTAGAAAAACTTTTAAAGGTCTATCAAAAAGATCAAATAAAAAAAGTTGGTCTACTGAATATCTATCTTCAAAAGTTTCAGTTAAAACAGTGAATAACATCGATGAAGCAATCTATCATATTAATAAATTTGGAACCATGCATACAGACAGTATCATAAGTAAAAATAAAAAAAGTGCAGATTACTTTTTAAAAAAAATTAAAAGTTCGATAGCTATGCATAATACCTCAACACAATTTGCAGATGGGGGAGAATTTGGTTTCGGTGGAGAGGTAGGTATTTCAACAAATACTCTTCCACCTAGGGGTCCAGTTGGATTAAATCAACTGACCTCTTTTAAATACTTAGTTTTAGGCAATGGTCAAATTAGAAAATAAAAAAAAAATAGGAATTTTAGGTGGAACATTTGACCCTCCTCATAAAGGACATTTACAAATTTCTATTGAGGCAAAAAAAAAATATAAAATAAATAATATAATTTGGGCTATAACAAAAAAAAGTCCATTTAAAGAAAAAAGTTTGTTTAATCTTAAAAGAAGAATTGCTTTAGCCAAAAATTTTACAAATAAAAAGAAATATATTTCTGTTAGATTTTTTGAAGATAAAATAAATTCAAATAAAACTATTAATTTAATAAATCATATAGAAAAAAAATACAAAAATTACAAAATTTATTATTTGATGGGTGCAGATAATTTAATCACATTTCATAAGTGGCACCAATGGAAGTTAATTTCATCAAAATGTAATATATTGGTATTTGATAGGACTAATTATAAATCAAAATCACTTAATTCAGTAGCTTTTCGGAAACTTAAGAATGAAGGGTTAAAATTCATAAAATTTAAAAAAGTTAATATTTCATCTTCAAAATTAAGGAAAATTTGATAGGGTTAAAATAATTAATGGATAAAATTTTGGATCTAAAAAAAATAGTAATTGAAAAATTAGATTCAAATAAAGCTTTGGATATTGTATCAATAGACCTATCTAATAAATCATCAATAGCTGATTACATGATTATTGCCAGTGGAACATCTTCAAGGCATATCCAAGCATTATCAGAACAGGTCTTAGAAGAATTTAAGAATAACGGCATTAAGAATTGTAAAATTGAAGGTTCTGAAAGTAGTGAATGGAAGCTTATTGATGGTATAGACTTAATTGTTCATATTTTTAATCCTGAAAAAAGAAAATTTTATGAAATAGAAAAAATCTGGTCAGAATTAATTCCTAAAGAAAAAGTTATTATATGAGAACTATAATTTCATTTTTTTTTCTTATTTTGACTACAAACTTAAGTTTATCAGCAAATGAAGAGAGTATTTACGATAAAATTGACTTGTTTGGTGAAGTTTTAGATAAAGTTAATAAAGAATATGTAGAGGAAGTAAACCAAAGTGATGCAATGGATGCAGCCATTAACGGAGTTCTTCAATCTTTAGATCCATATTCAGCATACATGTCTCCAGAATTATTCAAAGAAATGCAAACTGAAACTAGTGGTGAGTTTGGTGGTTTGGGGATTGAAGTTGGTATGGAGGCAGGCGTTGTAAAAGTAATTTCTCCAATTGATAATTCACCTGCTGATCGAGCAGGGGTAAAAGCTGGTGACTATATTGTAAAAATAAATGGAGTTCAGGTTCAAGGAAAGACACTTACAGAAGCAGTTGAATTAATGAGAGGCCCAGTCGGAAGTCCAATTGAAATTACCATAAGAAGAATTGGTGAAAGAAAATCTTATGTATTTGAAATTATTAGAGAAATTATTGAAGTAAAATCAGTTAAATCAGAACTTAAAAATGACAAAGTTGGATATATTAGATTAACATCCTTTAATGAAAATAGCGCTGATCAAATAAAAGATATAGTTAAAAAATTTAAAAAAGAAAATAA
>TARA_B100001175_G_scaffold52180_1_pt1 | contig 20537 bp, 10 predicted proteins | sample TARA_B100001175 | Tara Oceans TARA_B100001175
TCCTATACAGCTGTACGCGAAGAGTTCGTAGCTAGTTCTCAAATGCGAATGACCGATGCCGTGATTAATCCCTATGATGGAGCAATGTACTACACTGTTGGTGGACGTGGAGGCCAAAGCGAACTGCATCGTGTAACTTACATTGGTGATGAAAGCACAAAACCAGTTAAGGCCAAATCCGCCAATGCTGCTGATCGCAAAATTCGCCGAAGCCTCGAAGCATTACACAAGCCGGAATCACCTAACGCCGTAAACAAAGCATGGAAATATCTCGGTCACAATGACCGGCATATCCGCTGGGCAGCACGCATAGCAATCGAACTTCAACCAACTTCACAATGGCAAGATAAAGCTTTGTCAGAAAAAGACACACAAGCTTCTTTGACTGCTCTCTGTGCTCTTGCCCGCCAAGGGGAAGCAAGTCTACAGGGGAAGCTTATCAAAGCACTTAATAACCTTAATTGGGCTGAACTAAAGCCATCTCAACAAGCTGAATTATTGAGAGTTTACCAACTTGCTTTTATACGTATGGGTAAGCCTTCCGAAGCTATGGCTTCATCAGTAGAAAAGAAACTCGATCCAATTTACCCTGCGCCTATGGCTTCATTAAATCGCGAGTTATGTACTATACTCGTTTATCTAGAGTCACCAAATGTCGCAAGTAAAACTCTTGCTCTCATGTCCCAGAGTGCAGATCAATCTAAATATAATTGGAGCAACGATCTTTTAAATCGAAACTCAGGTTATGCCAAAGCATTTGCAGCGACAGCTGCCTCATCCCCTCAGCGTGACCAAATTCATTATGCCAAGGAACTACGAAATCTTAAAAAGCACTGGACTAAGAAACAACGTCTCGAATACTTTCGCTGGTATCGAAAAGCTGAAAGCTTCAAAGGTGGTAACAGCTTTGCCGGTTTCTTAAATAACTTCCGTAAGGAAGCACTTGCCAATGTCCCTAAAGAACAATTGGAAGAGATCGAAAAAATCCAGAAAGCCCCCATCATTGATGGACCTCCTTTTAAGATTGATGCCAAGCTCTCAGTAGGTGTGACCCCTCCAATGAAATTTGATAAGGCTGAGCTTAAGGTAAAAGCGGGAGCTGGTGTCGAACTTGCCTTCACTAACAATGATCCAATGCCAATGATGCACAACCTACTTATCGTTGAACCTGGTTCACGAGTGGATATCGTAACTAAAGCTGCCACCATGGGGCCAGCTGGCATGATTAATAGTTTCGTGCCAGAAAGTGACAAAGTCATCGCAGCCACACCTTTAGTGCTGACTGGAAACACTTACAATCTCTACTTCAAGGCGCCAGTCAAGCCGGGTAAATACGAGTACGTTTGTACTTATCCCGGGCACGGGTTCTCAATGTGGGGCACACTGATTGTCGAGTAGCTCGAAATATTATTTTAAATTCAAAAACGCCGTTTAATTACGGCGTTTTTTATTTCTCTTCATTCGTTCCGGTACTGCTAGCCAAACGACGGGCGGTAAAGGTTCGAAGCTTTGGAATCTTACATTTCGAGATAAACTGAATGGCACCGGATCGATCTTCGCCAACTACTGGACTAATGCCATACCAGATCATTAACGGTAATACAGGATCATTAGCAAATGTATCTTTGGACGCAAGCACCCCTGCGAGATCCCAGCGCTTAGAAAAAGGAAGCAGACGAAGAACAGAAGCTAAATGAAGCTGAACCAGTCCTGAAGGTTCAGTCTCAGCTAAAGACTCAAATTGCTCCAAGACCTTATCTGAAACCTTTCCATTATCTGTAAGAAGCTTGATCGCCCAAACGCGAATATGCTCATTTTTTTCATACAACTGCTCTAACAACCAAGACTGATCCACCTCGTTTATAGAATTTAAAGCCCACATAGCACGCAATCGGTGCTGTACAGATTCAGATTTTTCATAAAGTAGCCTCAAGGACTTTTGTGCTTGAGAAAGGTCTTCCCTTTTTACCGCTCGTTCCTGCAACAATCTGCGCGCTATTCTTGATTGCCACTCGTTCGGGTGAGATTGCATATTTACCAATTCCATGGAACTTAATTCATTAAGAGGCTTAAGTAGCATTTTAGTTTTTCCGTATGAAATTTTAAAAATCCGACCACTTGTTCGATGAACTCCATCACTTTCATGGCACTCCCCAATATCCGACCAATCGAGCACATAAACTCCACCATCGGGACCACAACTCAATTCTATTCCACGAAACCAAACATCATCCGTAAACATAAAATCGTCAGAATGTTTACCAACATACCCTGCATTTGAACGTAGCAATTTATCCTGATTAATTCGACGCCCGTGTAAGTTCAAAGTAAACACATTACCACGGTACTCTTTCGGCCAGTTATTTCCTGTGTAAATCATCATACCGCTATGTGCATGGCCTCCACCAGCAGCATCAGTAGCTGAAGTCATTCCATCTTTTTTAAGATCAGACCATTGTTCATTACCAACATCCCAGTGATAATGGTCCGCAGTCTGAGGGATTAGTTCATAAAGATGTTTATCGAAATGATTGCCATACATCCGTTTATAACGCGCACCTGGAATCACGTGCCAGAGATGACCAATTACAGTGTTGATAAAAAATAACTGGCCGTGTTCATCCCAGTCGTGCCCCCAGGGATTTGTCGTCCCTTCAGCCACTACTTCAAAGGTCTTCTTGACAGGATGATAACGAAAGATTCCACAGTTCATTTTAACCCTTTCCTCTTTAGATGCATTAGGGCTACCAATATTTGACGTAGCTAATATTCCGTGTCTTCCATAGAGCCATCCGTCGGGACCCCAACGCAGACCATTAACAATATTATGTCGTATACGGTCACTCTCGAAACCGTTCAGGATAATCTCCGGCTGCCCATCCGGCAGATCATCTCCGTTAAGATCTGGTAGAAATAAAATATTTGGCGCCGCGGCAACCCAAACCCCGCCAAAGCCGATCTCAATGCCTGCAATACGAGTACCCTTATCCCAAAACACCTTTCTCTTATCAAAGATGCCGTCGTGATTTGTGTCTTCGAAAATCAAAATACGATCCTTCATTCTCATATCAAATCTTAAAAGAGAATTCGCATATGTATAACACTCGGCAACCCACAAACGACCTCGACTATCCCAAGCCATCGCGATCGGCTGCTGCACTGAAGGCTCTGCAGCACTTAGTTGAACCTTGAAACCTTTTGGCACTGTAATTTTATCAAGTGCTTGGTTTGAATTCAAAAACGGAGAAGACAACTCTTGCGTGTTAAACAGTTCTTGTTCATAAGCAGCTCCTGATTGAATTGCAGTTGCAATTGCAGTAATCAAAAAAAATTGTTTCATCGATGTGATTGCTGAATAAAAAACCTCCCACCTCAGCACGTCAATCCGTAACTTAACCGTTGACATCGATGCGCTTATCTAAAAAATTCCCCAGCCATGAAAAACAAAGAATTTAAAAATGTAACTGCAGTAGCCAAGGCCAATGTTTATTTTGATGGAAAAGTTGTTAGTCACACCATCATCCTTGAAGACGGAAATGAAAAAACACTTGGAATGATTTACCCTGGTAAATTTCATTTTAGCACCGACAAAGCCGAGCATATGGAAATCATTGCAGGAAATTGCACTGTCAAAGTGCAGGGAGACTCAAATAATACCGACTACAGCGCCGGCCAAAGCTTCGACGTACAACCCAAAAGCAGCTTCGATATAGAAATTAAGGAAGGCATCTGCGAATATATCTGTACTTTTATTGATTGATCTAAATTAGTCTGGATCACTCATCCAATGGAGATCACTCCAAAATTTAGTGTCGTTTTTTTGAGCACGACCGGGAGTGGTCCGCCCATTTTGGATAATCTCTGTGATACTTTTTTTCAAACGCTCAGCTACATCCGGATACTTAACGATAAGATTACTTAACTCTCCAGGGTCAACTGAAAGATCATACAACTCCCTTTTAGAATCTTTACTCCCACTCTCCATGATCAACTTCCATTTACCTTCACGCACTGCATATCGACCCCGCATACTATGATGAATCATTGCGAATCGCTGTGGAGCATCCTGACCGATCAAAGCCTTATAAAAACTAACACTGTCTTCGCCTGCATTCTCAGGAAGTTTTTTACCCAAAATATCAGCAAAGGTAGCTAGAAAGTCGGTCTGGCAAACTGGCGAATCCCACTTACTACTAGCCTTAACATTATTAGGCCAACGAATAAGAAACGGGACCCTATGACCTCCCTCGTAAATTGAGCGTTTACCCTCACGGTAGATACCATTGCTGTGATGGTTATATTCCTCAATGCGTCTACGCCAAGTAGACTCGGGGCCATTGTCACTCGTGAAGACAACTACTGTATTGTCAGTCAATTTATTTTTGTCGATACAATCGAGTACCCTCCCCACATGCCAGTCAGTCTCCATCATAAAATCACCGTATGCCCCGGCACCTCCCTTACCCCTAAATCGCTTTAACGGAATCACTGGTTTGTGGGGTGAAGTATAGGAGAGGTACAACATGAACGGCTTACCGTTTCGGGAAGCAGAAGCTTGTCCATCAAGCCACTTAATCGCCTGTTCTGTAAATCGATCGAGGCATTCGATATCTATAAAATCACTCGCAACCTCAAGGTCGTTTGGCTTTAAAGGCTTTGCCTGATAAGGGGGGGCTATTCGATAATCATCGTTCGCGATATGATTTGACTTCTTGCGAGTAAATAGAGTTGGCGGCACTTTAGCCATACGACCTTCGAACCACGCTAGCACCCCGTAATTCATTGAGGCAGGAAGCCCCCAGAAGTATTCAAACCCTTTGTCCAAGGGCATGTCGACTGTAGGCTTCGACCAATCTCGGTTACCCTTGGTCCCAGGAAAGTCCATCCCGAGGTGCCATTTACCGACCATCGCCGTGGTGTAGCCGTTGTCGCGCAAAAATGAGGCCAGCGTCATTCGCTCATCGGCGATAAGACACTCTCCCTCTGCTCCCATTACACCGCGCTTCATCTTCGTTCGCCAAGAGTAACGACCAGTCAATAGACCGTACCTCGACGGCGAACAAACCGTGTCGGAGCTGTGACCGTCAGTAAAGCTCATCCCCTCTTTAGCCAATCGATCGATGTTTGGTGTTTTAAACTTGGACTGTGGGTTTAGGCAGGACGCATCACCATACCCCATATCATCAACATAAATTATGACAAAATTGGGATTAGCCCCAAGCAACGAAATGCCGCAAAACAGGCTTAAAAACATCAGCCGAAACATGCTTAAGCGATAGATTTAAGTGATGCCTCAATCAGCTTTTTAGAAGCCTTCACCCCAGGTATCGGTTTTAATTTTTGCCCTTCCCACTCAATTGCAAGGATGCCTCGGTAACCAGCCTTATCAATAATCTTCATCAAGCGTTGATAGTCGAAATCCGGTTGGTTTCCATTATCATCAAAACTGTGCATTTTACAGGAGATCGCCGCTGTGTAGGGCATCATCGCCGAAGTCCCATCATAAACATTGTTCCGCAATTTACCGAAGTCCGGCATTAGCTTGCACGCTGGATGGTTAAGTTTTTTTGCGACCTTTGCAAGAAATGCACCGCGCTGGCTCAGCTGTGATGCTCCAGGCTCTATAGCAATGATAACGTTCTTTTCTGCAGCAGCGTCGGACAACGGCTTAAGAGCTTCGACGCTTGCCTCCAATCCAATCGCCTCATCGCTGCCTGGGACTCGAAGAAAAACACGAACATACTCACACCTCAGAATCTGTGCTCGCAAGAGCGAAGGCAGAATCTGTTTTAGACTCGCTTCACGTTTTTGAGGACTGGCATCTAGAACACCGGACATCAATAAAAAAAGCTCAACATTAGTCTTATTCGCACGACGTTTGAGTTGTTTCAAATACTTTTTATCATCGAGTTTATCCTTCGGCAGACCACCTTCCCAGAGGTCGAGTTGATTGATGCCAAACTGGTCTACGCTGAATGCCGGATAATCCAGCGGATCAAGCGAACCGTCCTTAAACATTGCTCGAAGAGAGTACTGCGAAAGCCCAATCTGATAGCGGGGTCGATTGGCTTTAGTTACCGCATAGGCACCGGGTAAAAGAACCGTCCCTGCAGTGATAACTGCAGAGGATTTCAGGAATTGTCGTCGTTGTAGTTTCATAAAGTATTATTTCATGGTGCGTTTGGTTAAACGCTTAGTTTTGTAAGAGAATGATGAGAAAAACCGGTCGATACGTCGAGCATGACTTTTGGCCAAACCATCTTGCTATTACCTCGACACTTAGGCTGTGCATCGTTTACCTAGTCTTTCAATCTTCAAAAAGGACCATCAACAGATTGGAGTGACTAATCAACCGGTGCGCTGCCCCACCAGTCCTTATTCGGTTTAAAATTCTTTTTTAAAAAGTTTGCATGCTGCTTCTCAAGCCGCGCCTTGCCATCTGTGGAAATGGACTTGAGACGCGCCTCGCGCTTGGCCAAGTCGACCTGAGTGTCCTTAGTCGGTAATCGAGCCTTGGTTTCCTTTAGCCAAGCATCGAGCTTTTTTCGCAATCGCTTTACCCGCTTGGTTTCACTCTTGGCTAGATCGGTTGTCTCATTCGGATCATTGACCAAGTGGTAAATCTCGTCACGCCCGTCTTCGTGGTAGTGGATTAATTTCCAATCGTTTTGACTTATGATTGAGGACGGTTCACCTCCTTGGTTGCCATAATGAGGATAGTGCCAATACAGCGGACGCTTGGAAATTTTACCGCCCTTCAGTATGGGGACAATGCTGACACCGTCAACGGACTGGTTCACCGGCACTTTAATGCCTGCCAATTCCAGTAGTGTGGGGTACCAGTCAATTCCGTTGACAGGAACAGCACTCGTCCCACCTGGCTTGGTTACCCCCGGCACCTTGATGTAATAAGGCTCACGAATGCCACCCTCCCACTGCCTGCCTTTACCACCTCGCAACGGCATATTACTGGTCGAGTAAGCGTCTCCCGAGGACACCCCACCATTATCAGATGTGAAGCAGACAATTGTGTTTTTATCCAAGCCAAGCTTATCCAGCCTATCCAGTACAATACCAACTGCATCATCCATTGTCTCGATCATCCCGGCGTAGATTGGACAGTCCTGAACTTGTCGAACGTTTAGTCGGCGATCGAATTTGAAACGCTCCTTTACCAAACCAGCGGACAAAGCCTTTTCTCTGTATTTTTTCCACAACTTGGGTGTAGTTTGAATTGGGCCGTGTACGGAGTAAAAAGAAAGGAAGGCTAAGAACGGCTTATCCTTGTGCTCCTCGATGAACTTGGCGGTTTCATTACCCAAGCGAATGGGTAGCGACTCCCCCGGAGGACCAGATTCGAGAGTAGGATTTTTCCAAGGTGAGAAAAAGCCGCCGTGAGGACTGCCAACATCCCACCCTCCCTTGTTAATGTCGAAACCGTGATCTTCTGGCCATGAACCCTTACCGCCAATGTGCCATTTGCCTGCGTAAAATGTCTTGTATCCCTGCTCTCTAAGCGCCTCAGCCAGTGTGATTTCGGAGGCTCTAAGTTTACGATCGTACTCTGGGGGTAGATGGGTATCGTTTCGCCGTGTACTGCGCCAAGCCTCACCGGCGCGGTCACCGATCCAGGTAGTGATTCCGTGATTAGTAGGATATTTACCTGTCATAATACTCGCCCGGGAAGGACTGCAAACCTGACACGCTGCGTAGCCACGTGTGAATTTCATTCCTTCACGAGCGATACGGTCGATGTTAGGGCTCTCGTAGTATGTTGACCCCTCATTACTTAAATCCTTCCATCCAAGATCATCAGCAAGAATAAAAAGAATATTAGGGCGAGTCTTGGATTTTGCATCAACCGCACACACCCCACAGAGCCAAGCAAATACGACAGCTAGCGCCAACGAAGTTATTCTAAGTTTCATTATTTTTAGCAATTTGTACCCATGAAATCGCAGCCGAGCGTAGCTTTGTCAATCCGGCAGCGTTTTCGTCGTGCATCTTTAAAACGAAACGCTAGTATTGCCAAGTACACCTCGCGGATTGATCGCCGCTCTATTTTTTGCGTTATGTTTGATTTCTTGGCTGAAGAACAGGCCTCCATATGTGGGGGCAGTCACTTGAAAAGAAGGGAGTTCCTGCAGATAGGGTCACTTGCCGCTGCCGGATTATCTCTGCCGCAACTACTTGCAGCAAAAGAGACCGGCGCTGTTCGCCCTGGACACGACAATCGCGCCTGCATCATGATCTTTAATCTCGGGGCGCCAAGTCATGTCGATTTGTGGGATATGAAACCAGATGCCCCTAGGGAAATTCGAGGTCCATTTAAGCCAATTCGTACCAAATCCTCTGAAATAGATATCTCGGAGATCCTCCCTCGACACGCTAAGATAGCCGACAAGTTTTCACTCGTCCGAACCGTTCACCACGGCGGCGCGGCAGTACACGATGCGGGCTGGCAGATCATGCAAACCGGCCGACGTTTTACAGGCGGCATCCAAACCCCTCATGCCGGAGCGGTCGCAAGTCATCTACTCGGTCGCAAGAGCGACCTTCCACCATTCGTTGTGCTTCCGGAGTTGATGGGACGCGGCGGAGGTAATATGCCTAACGGTCAAGCTGGAGGGTTCCTAGGCAAGGCACACGACCCTTTCGCACTTAACGCTAACCCTGCACAAAAGAACTTCAAGGTTCCTGACCTTTTGCCTCCCGATCAGATCGGAGCCGCAAGATTAGATCGTAGACGTAAGATGCGTAACATCGTAGATAATGCAGTAAAGAATTTTGAAGCCAGTGAGGACGCTCGACTGCTCAATGACAGCTTTCACTCTGCCTTTCGTATGATGACCAGTGAACAAGCTCGAGCAGCATTTGACATAACCAGTGAAAAACTGGCTGTGAGGGAACGCTACGGTATGAACCGCTTTGGCCAATGCTGTCTACTAGCCCGCCGCCTCGTAGAGAACGGCGTCCGAATGGTCACTATTAATAGTTTCCTCACCGTGTTCGATCAACTCTCATGGGATATTCACGGCTCTAAGCCATTCATCTCCGTCAAACAGATGAAGGAACAGGTAGCTCCAATGTATGATCAGGGCTACAGCGCTTTGATTGAGGATCTGCACGAACGAGGGCTGCTCGACGACACAATGGTAACTACACTCTCTGAGTTCGGCCGGACTCCCAAGATTAACCCGGCAGGCGGACGCGACCACTGGCCTCAATGCTTCACCTGTTCCTTCGCAGGCGGAGGTGTGCAAGGTGGACAGGTTGTAGGTAAAAGCGACCCCATTGGGGGCTTTCCTGCAGAGCGACCGGTGGAACCAGGAGACGTTGTGGCAACGATCTTTCACAGCCTTGGTCTAAACCCCAAAGCAACCCTACCTGGGCCAAGCGGACGGCCTTTTCCACTCGTTGACTTTGGCAACGAACCCATCAAGGAACTATTTTCATGAAATGCCTGATTGCACTTGGCCTAGTGCTGTTAATTATTGCACTGCCCCTCAAAGCATCTACTGATGAAAATAGTAAAGTAAGTTTTCGCCATGATGTGATGCCAGTGTTGTCCAAAGCAGGCTGTAACGGCGGCGGCTGCCATGGGGCGTTGGCCGGCAAGGGAGGATTCCGACTCAGCTTAAATGCTTATGACCCGGCAACCGATTATTACAACATTACAAGAGAAAACCGAGGACGACGCATCGAGTTCGCTGCACCCGCGACCAGCCTATTTGTCACCAAGCCAACCGCTGCAGTTAGGCACAAGGGAGGAAAAGTACTGCACGAAAAATCGGAAGCATATCGGATTCTAACACGATGGATTCAGCATGGGGCACCTGGGCCAAGCGACAACGACCCCACTATAAAAAAGTTCGAAATATCGCCCACCCTTTCCCAGTTAAAAAAAGGCCAAGCACAGCAGTTAACTGCACGGGTTTTTTTTAGTGACGGTACCGAGCGCGACGTCACACAATGGGCAAGGTTCGCCTCGACCGACGCAACCGTGGCCGAGGTGAACGAATCCACCGGATTGGCCAAAGTCATCGGGTACGGGGACGGCGCCATAACAGCCTGGTATTCTGGTCAGATTGCATTGGCGCGGATTAGATCTCCTTGGCCAAATGTTATTCCGAACGATACCTACAACAAAGCTCCTAGACGCAACGTGATTGACGATGCTGTCCTTAACTTGTTGCGTCGACTTAATCTAAAGCCATCACCAAGGAGTTCTGACAGCGAGTTTATTCGGCGGGTTCATCTAGATGTCGTCGGAATGCTACCTACACCCGAGTCCACGCGTACGTTCCTGGCTGACACATCAGAAACTAAGCGCGATGAATTGATTGAGTCTTTACTAGCTCAACCTGAGTTTATCGATTACTGGACGTATCGTCTTTCGGATCTGTTTTTAATAAGCGGACGCAAACTCCGCCCAGACGCGCTTAAGTCGTACTATCAATGGCTACGTGGTGAGATGGAAAAAGGCACTACGTGGAATAAACTTGTGCGACAAGTCATCTCTGCAAAAGGTGACACAATGAAAAACGGTGCTACGAACTTTTACTCCGTTCACCAAGATCCTGAGACGATGGCGGAGAATGTAAGTCAGGCATTCATGAGCCTCTCGATTAACTGCGCCAAATGCCACAATCATCCTTTAGAAAAGTGGACCAACGACCAGTACTACTCGTTTGCCAACTTATTTGCGCGTGTAAGGGCCAAGGGCTGGGGCGGCGATGCACGCAATGGAAATGGGGCTAGAACTCTTTTCATTGCCGACCGAGGAGACCTTATTCAACCTCGCACCGGAAAACCCAGACCCCCCGCACCGCTAGACGGTCAATCAATAGAAAGTGACTCTCCTGAGGACCGTCGCGAGGCATTAGCAACATGGCTGACTTCGCCAGATAATCCATACTTTACCCGCTCCATCGCCAACCGTGTATGGGCTAACTTTTTCGGACGAGGCATCGTTGAACCAGTCGACGACCTGCGAGTCTCCAACCCTGCCTCAAACGAACAGTTACTAGAAGAAATCGCGTCGTATCTCGTTGAGAACAACTACGACCTCAAGGCCCTAATGCGGCTCATTTTGCAGAGCGAAACCTATCAGAGAACCAGTAAGCCGCTCGCGGAAAACATGGAGGATCAAAAATATTACTCTCGCTATTACCCTCGAAGATTGATGGCAGAAGTACTGCAGGATGCCATAACATCGGTAACCCAAGTCTCTCCAAAATACGACCAGATCACACTCTCCGACGGCAGCACGCAGGGGACAAACTTCTACCGCGATGGAACTCGTGCACTGCAGTTATTTGACTCCTCTGTCACTTCTTATTTTCTTAAAACTTTTGGCCGAAACGAACGCGAGATCACCTGTGAATGTGAACGGTCTAACAAGCCCAGTATGGTGCAAGTTCTACATCTTTCTAACGGGGACACTCTCAACAGTAACCTACGAAGCGAACAGAGCTGTGTAAACGTTATGATTCCGCAAAGTGACGAGCAGATCATAGAGGAAACCTACCTACTCTGCCTATCCAGGTTACCTAGTGATACCGAACGAAAACGACTTTCTCAGATATTCGATGCCACACCTGAAATAGAGCGTCGAGCCGCTGTAGAGGACTTATTCTGGGCGCTAATGACCAGCCGTGAATTTCTGTTCCAGCATTAATGCATGAAAATTCTTTATACAGTTTTTCTCACATCACTTACTATTACCCTTTTTGGCGAGACGGTTGATTTTCACCGGGACGTTGCGCCTATTCTTCGCCAGTATTGTGTCGGTTGCCACAATAACGACGATCTCGAAGGGGAACTTTCCGTCGAGACTTTTAAACTTTTGATGAAAGGCGGCGAAAACGGGATACCTATCAAGGCGGGCGATCAGTTGGAATCACTGCTGGCCAAGGTCATTACAAAAAAAGCCAAGCCATATATGCCTCCACGCCAAGAGCCTCAACTTTCTGCATCACAGATTGATACGATCCTGCGCTGGATTGATCAGGGTGCCAAACCGCCTAAACGCGACCAATCGATTCTTGCTAACCTCACTGTTCCTGCAATCAGTCCGGCTGACAAATTGCTCAGCCCCGTTACCTCGATGACAATCAGCAATAACGGAAAACTGGTAATCGGCCGCTACGAAAAAATTCAATTTGGGGACAAAACCTTTACCGACATCTCCGGAAAGGTAAATGCCATCACGATTTCAAATGACAACAAAATATTGGCGGTTGCCGGTGGAACCCCAGGACTCAATGGTGTTGCAACACTGTTCAACCTCGAGAACGGTAAAAAACTCCACGTTCTAACCGGCCATCATGATGCGCTATATGGCATCGCCTTCTCTCCTGATGGCAGCCAACTAGCCACCGCTGGCTACGACCGCATCATCAAAATTTGGAACACTGCTTCTGGGGAGATACTACGCACTCTCAAAGGGCACAACGGCGCCGTTTTTGGCATTGCTTTCAGTCCGGACGGTAGCGTTCTTGCCAGTGCTGGTGGGGATTCCTCTGTCAAACTCTGGAATTCCGAAAACGGACAACGTCTAGACACGTTCGGACAACCTTCCGGCGAACAATTTCTAACCGCGTTTACGCCTGACAGCCGTTTTATCCTAGCTGCTGGAGCAGACAAACAAGTTCGCCTATGGCGCTGGGTTAGCGGTGACGAAATAGGAATTAATCCTCTTGTTCAGATGCGTTTTGTGCATGAAGACGAGATCACCGGCCTTGCAATCGATGCGAGGGGCAAACTCTTAGCCACAGCTTCCGCCGACCGAACTGTCAAGGTTTGGGCTCTCCCAAGACTCGAGCTTTTACAAACTATCGGTAACCAAGTGGACGTAGTTTCCGCCCTGGCATTTAGCAAAGACGACCAAGCCCTGCATGTCGGCCGAATGGATGGCTCAGTTGAAAAAATTGATCTCAGCTTGGACTATCGTTCATATTCCTCAACCAAGACGATCTCTAAAATCCAGCCGATTGAGTTTACCGAAGTCAAGCCGGTTGAGTTTACCGAAGTGGAGCCCAATGACCTCCCAATCGAGGCCAACCGAATCACTCTACCAACTGTAGTGACCGGGATAATTAATAGCGAAAAAGATATCGACTCTGACTTGTTTCGCTTTAAAGCCATCGCCGGTGAGGAATGGGTACTCGAAACTAACGCCGCCCAAAGTAAGTCGCCGATCGATACCAAAATTGAGGTGCTTGATACAAAAGGCAATCCAATCGAGCGTGTCCGTCTTAAGGCCGTTCGCGAAAGCTGGCTTACCTTCCGAGGCAAAGACTCCAACACCTCCAACGATTTTCGTCTATTCAAGTGGGAGGAGATGAAGCTCAATCAACTACTTTATTTGAATGGCGAGATTGTGAAGCTTTGGCTTTATCCTCGCGGACCTGACAGCGGCTATATCGTATATCCTGGCAGCGGCAACCGGCATGGGTATTTTGACACGACACCGCTTGCGCATCCACTTGGTCAACCGGCATACATTGTCGAGCCCTTGGCCAAAGGCGATCCGGAGATCTCCAACGGGCTACCAACCTTTCCAGTCTACTACCAAAACGACGATGAAAGCCAACGCCGACTGGGAAGAGACTCAAAACTCACATTTACGCCCCCGACAGATGGCGAATATCTTGCAAGAATCAGTGATGTTCGAGGATTTCAGGGTAAAAACTTCAAATACAAGTTTACAATCCGTGCTCGCCAGCCAGATTTCAAAGTCAGCATTAACAATTTCTCCGACGGGATCCCAAAAGGAAGCGGCCGTGAGTTTAGCTTCAGCGTCGATCGTAAGGACAATTTTAATGGCCCAATCCGATTGGATATTAGTGCCCCCCCAGCCGGTTTTCACGTTAGCTCTCCCATCATTATCGAGACTGAACAGAAGCAGGCATTCGGATCAATTCACGCAGACTCAGATGCTGCCACACCTAAGAATGACTTCCTAATGGTCACCGCCACAGCAACATTACGAGGCAAAAAGATTATCCGTGAAGTCGGCAAGTTAAATAACATCAAACCACTCAACAAACCGAAGCTGCTCGTCCAGGTCACCAGCAATATTAGCGGGGGCGCAGAGACTGGTACTTTTTCAGATCCCCTGAAGTTCACAATTTCCCCCGGAGAAACAATCTCGGCTAGAGTTAAAGTTGAGAGAAACGGATTCAACGGCCGCATACAGCTAGGCAGCCACGACGCAGGTCGCAATCTTCCACATGGAGTCTATGTGGATAATATTGGATTAAGCGGCCTATTAATTGTGGAAGGACAAACTGAAAGGGAATTTTTTATAACTGCAGACAATTGGGTCCCAGAATCCAGAAACCATTTTCATATAAAAGCCAGTGCCGAAAAAGGCATAGTCTCCAATCCTCTTATTATCCAAGTCCGCAATAAAAAAAATAAGAACTAAGCGTTCGAAAAAATTTCTCGAGCTCCAGTCGCAGTACTGTCAGCAAAGCCCTCCTCCTCTATCCCCATACTACGCAATATACTGAGAAATACATTAGACATCTGGGTTTCACCTTTCTTCCAATACTGACCGTGTTTGAGCCCCATATTAGCACCTCCAGCAACTAAAGTTGGGAGGTTCTTGGGCATATGTGTAGTGCTAGCCCCTGAACCGTATAGAACGATGGAATTATCGAGCACCGATCCATTGTTATCCTTATAGCCCTGCAAACGATTAAAGAAATACACGAGCTGTTCTGAAAGAAATTGATCATACTTTGCAAACTTAAGTTGACCGTCCTTGTCCTGTGCATGAGAAAGATTGTGATGAGTTCTATTAATTCCAAGCTTTATTGGAAAGGTATCACTAATACCCATGCCATCTTCACGGTTTAACATAAATGCAACACTTCTGGTAATGTCTGCATCAAATGCTAATGCTATAAGGTCAAACATAGTCCGATAGTAATCGCTAGGGGCCCCCTCGGAATCAGCATCTAGTTTAAGATGAGAATAGTCCTGAGTCTTGAGCGGTATATCAACCCACTTCTCAGAAGCAACCAATCGCTTCTCTACTTCATTAAGTGAGGTAAGATACTGATCCATTTTTTCTCGATCAGACTTTCCAAGTTTCTTATTTAGTGATCGAGCATTTTCAAGAACTGCATCTACTAGTTTAATGCGTCGATTAATCTTATTACGCTCATTATTTAAAGACGCTCTATCGACTCTAAAAAGGCGATTGAAAATTTGACGCGGGTTATTCTCAGCGGGTATAGGCTTGCCGTTTAAACTGTAGGAAATCGTACCAGTGCGAGACAGAAAACCCACACCAGCATCTACAGACATCACCATAGAAGGTTGCCGACAAAAATGTTTAGTATGCTTAGCTACTAATTGGTCAAGAGCCACACTGTTATAAACATCTCGATTAGGATCTTGTAAAGGTGCCCCCGTAAGCCACATATCAGAACATACATGCGGATCAGATTTAGGCCCATTGGGATGGTATAACCCTCCTAAAAAACTTAGATGCTCACGAAAAGGCGACAAGGCCTCAGTGGACTTTCCAAAAAGAAAATGCCCGTCTTTTTTCAGGCGAGGAAACCAGCTCCACTCATCAATATTATGTTTTGCCTGCGGCAAAGACATTCCATTAGCAGTATAAAGCGCACAGAAACGCCTAGGCGCAACTTCTAGCACCTCTGAGCCCATTGCTTCCAGTACTGGCAAGGCTAGCGTGGCTCCAGCTGTGCCTTTTAAAAATGCCCGTCTATCGAGTTTGAAATTTCGTTTCATGAGTTTACTTTTTCAAGAACACATCACTGTGGATCACAAAGCGTAAAAGATCCTGCATTCGATAATCGCTGTCACGCAAAGTAAGGCCCTGTTCCTCAAGAAAAACAAGTTCATTGTATGTGAGAGTGCGACCAACAGCATACGTGGCTATATGCTTTAATAAACTGAATGCCACGCGGTCCATTCGAGGGCCAACAAGGTAGGACCGAAATTCCGCATAGTCAGCCACTTCCGTCTGATCTGGCAATTTAATATTTTGTTGCTTTTTATTGGCATGAAAACCGCCACCAGCATCGAACTGTTCAAGCGAAAGGCCCCAAGGGTCAATGCTGGAATGACAACCTGCACAGCCTTTGTGATTGCGATGCAGAAAGAGACGCTCACTAAGCGGGAGGCTGGAATCAATTTCCTCTATCCCTGGAACATTAGGAGGAGGTTCAGCTGGCGGTTCAGCGATGATTTTTCGGGCTATCCAAGCTCCACGCTTAATAGGGTTGCTATCGCGACCATCTGAAAGACCTGCAAGTATACTTGTTTGTGCAAGCAACCCTCCAAGATATTCACGATTATGATTAACAGGAACAAAATTAAAACCGCTCTCGATTTGAGAGCTTAAACCGTAGTAGCTCGCAACAAGCTCATTGGCCATGACAAATTCTGATTGCAGAAGATTTCTTGCAGGCAAATTTTCACGAATCATATATTTAAGAAGCTCAACCGGTTCCCGTCTAAGATGAAGGCGCCTATTTCGGGTAAGAGAAGGATAGCGGTTTCGATCTATCTCAACTACGTCAAATTTTTCCAAGTTTAACCACTGCGAAGTGAACTCTTCGACGAATTGCTCAAATCTATCATCCTCAATCATACGAGTGATCTCGTTATCAAGCGAAGCACTTAATTCTCCTTGGCTTGCTAGCAGGCGCAGGCGCGAATCTGGCGAAGTGTTCCATAAAAAATAAGAAAGCTTTGAAACTAATTCATTCTGGGTGATCGGCTCAGGTTTGGGACTATTACTTTTCTCAATAAGAAACAAAAACTGAGGAGATGTTAGAACAATAAGCAATGTTTCCTTAATGCTTCTAATTAGGTTATTATGTTCTGAAAATGAACTCTTCCAAACCTTCATTAAGGAAACTTCTTCCTCTTTAGTTATTGGTCTGCGAAAAGCACGATCGGCAAAAGCTCTAACAACCTCAAGAGCGTAAACTTCTGTTTGATTCTTGTTTGGCGAATCAATGAAAATACGTCGGTGTGTCGCTGGCGGCCAAGTCTCATAATAAGGCCCTTCAAACTCCACTGAATTTATCTTCAATCGCGGACGATTTCGTCCATCGGTGTACTCATTCCGAACCCCAATCTCCCTGATTCCTGCAAGATAATTATCATTTCCAGGCTGAACATCATCGCTTGGATAATTATTGATTGCTCCTTCAAAAACAAATTCCTTTAACTCTCCGTTCTTAACTTCAACAGGCTCTTGCACAGATGAAAATGTACTACCGCAATCACGTCTCAATCCCATATGAACTCCCAGCCAAGACGAACGGTTTTCAAACTTTTCGAACCGCTTTGCTAAGTCACTATCATCTGGAACTCGCGTAAGAACTAGGCGATTCGGAGTAAGCCCTCCAGCGTAGTTCAGGCTAAACTCCTGAAGACCAGATGATAAGCGCAAAACCGCAAAAGCAGGTTGGCGCAACCTTGCTTCAAGTTGCCGACCAGCAATTTGCAGCTTCAAATCCTCCTCCTTCACTGGAGGAGAATTCACAAAACGCTGCCCAGGTTTTAGAAGCGCCTTAAGTTCAGAAATATCAAGAGCACGCCTGTAGAAGCGCACCTCGTCTATTTCCCCTTTGAACTGCTGAGAATCCTGAATACGGCCAATGTGCAAATCAACTTTAGGATTATCCAAAATGCTAGGCTTAATAGTCCCGGCAGCTACTTCGAAACCATTAACATATAATTTAGTTTTGTTTTCTTCACGGCTTACAACTGCCGCAACATGCTGCCACTGATTTAAACGAATGACTCCCGGGCGCGATGCGACAGTACCGTTCGATTGGTTGTCTGGATTAGCAGTCTCTATGCGCAACACCCCTTTGTTGTCAGGCATGTCAAAATACCAGCCATGAGTCCAACTATATTTACCAAGAGAGACAATGCCCGCCTGCCGCAATTCGGCAGGCCTGATCCAAGCCGCCACTGTAAACTGGCCTTCACCCACATCCATCAATTTATCACGAGGTACAATTACTGCATCGCCATCACCGTCTAGAGATATGGCTTGGCTATCTAATCCAATCGGGGAGTCAATGAATTTAGCATCTCCTGCCAATCTCCCAACAAGCTGCTGACTATTCGTAGAGCTTTTGATATTACCGTTCATACCCCAATAGCCTATAAGTTGTTCGTTTAGCCGAGAAGAGTCTGCCGTGCTTTTTTGAGTAGTTTCCGGTTGAAGATAAACGTCAGCCTGATAAAGACCTGGAATCTCTATGTTAGTTGTTTTCTTCCCTCTTAAATCTCTCAAAATAACTGAAGATTCTGATACTTGGGCCGCAGGGCTTTGATCCGGCAACAAAAAGAAATCATCATATTTTGCAGCCTTCACCTTCACTCTAAAACGACCGTGCTTAGGCAACTCACGGATGGAAATTTTAAAGTTTGCACGTGGCCCATAAGTACTGTCGACCTGCCACACCTCCTCACTGGGAATAGAAGGACGCAGTAACAATCCTTCTGGCACTATATTATAAGCCTTGCCTTTAGGGTAACCGCCTGTACCTCTCATGCATGCAAACACCGCATGATAAATGCTGTCATAATCTCTCCAACCACGCACCGTATCATTACCTTTGTATCCTTCATTGAAACGCCACTTCGTTCGCATCTTAAAAGAATCAAAAGCAAATTTTTTATCCGGCAAAATTTGCTGCACCAAAAAATTTTCATTGGATAATAAAACGCTACCCGCTCCTAGAATAAGTTTATCCGGTAATGGGTCTTTATTAATACTTCGCCCAAAATCCATTCGAAAATTCTGTATTACGGGTTTAACGTTTTCATTTATAATAGCTAAATCCAAAGCCCGCTCAGCAATATCAAAATAAGCCTCTATAAGTAATGGCGAGAGAAGCATTGTTTGCTCATTATTCAAGAATCCGTCAATGGAAACCGCATCCGGAGGAAGAACCCCCGTTAAATCCTCTTTGATACCCAATAAATCTCTAATCGTGTTGCGATATTGAGCTACTGTTAATCGCCTAATTATACCATTCTTTGGTCGCACTCGTTTACGCGCCATTTCAAGCGCCTGGTCAATCCAATTGAGCAATGCACCCCGTTCGTCCTGACTTGGCTGCAATTCATCCTCAGGCGGCATCTCCTCCTCTCTTAATTGTTTCCTTATAATCTGCCAATGCCTTACCTCTTTATCAGGCAAAGACCCATCAAGATAGTCAACCCGAATTCCGGCCTTCGACTTCTCACTTCCGTGACAATCAAAACAATATTTACTTAATAATGGTTTGATATCTTGCTGAAATTCCTCTTGCACCACCAAAGCCTCTTTTGCACTGAGAAAAAGCGATCCCCATAGCAAAACAGTTAGGACAAAAAAAACTCGATATGGATTCACCTCGTTCATAATCGCTCAGACTAATGAATCCTACAAGAAAGTATGACCATGATTATAGATACAACAAGTTGCCATTTTGATGGTGTGCAGTTACAAATCAGCAGTGCGTTTATTATTATTGTTACTAGGGTATTGTGTTGTTTTACAAGCTGTTGAAAAGCCAAATATCCTATGGATCACAGCAGAGGATATGAGTCCCACACTAGGATGCTATGGGGATACTTTTGCTACCACACCAAATATTGATAAATTAGCAAAAGAGGGAGTGCTATACAGTAACGCTTTTGCAAATGCTCCCGTCTGTTCCCCATCAAGGTCTTGCCTCATAACAGGATGTTACCCAACATCACTTTCAACTCAACAAATGCGGTCAGGCTTTTCGATCCCAAAGCATATGCGCGGTTTTCCAGCTTTGCTTCGTGACCAAGGGTATTTCACAACAAACAATGTTAAGACAGATTATAATACCGCTAACTACAAGGAAATAATTGAGGCTTCTTGGAGTGAAAACAGCAATTCAGCGCATTGGCGTAATCGACCTGAAAGCTCACAACCTTTTTTCAGCATATTTAACTTGATGACTTCACATCAAAGCCGATCGATGGTTTGGCCATACAAGCAATTCAAGAAAGAGATTCAAAGCCAGATATTAGCTGAGGACATTCATGCCCCGGCAGATGTGCCATTGCCTCCTTATTATCCGGACACACCATTAATTCGTCGAGAAATGGCACGTTATTACGATTGTGTAACAGCTATGGATATTCAGGTTGGCATTATCCTAAAGCAACTTAAGAATGATAATCTTAAAGATAACACGATAATATTTTTCTTCAGTGATCACGGTAGCGGAATGCCTCGTCACAAAAGAGCTCTTTTGGACAGCGGAATGCATGTACCTCTAATAATTTATTTCCCAAAAAAATGGCAACATCTGTCACCATATAAACCCGGGTCTACCACTGACAGTCTTGTTAGTTTCGTGGACTTTGCATCAACCATTTTAAATCTAACTGGAGTTATTAATCCTATCTCTATGCAAGGTAAACCATTTCTAGGCCCAAATGTCACAACCAAACGTAGTTATGTTTACGGCCACCGTGACCGGGTGGATGAAGTTCGCGATCTA
>TARA_B100001175_G_scaffold75113_1_pt1 | contig 20302 bp, 15 predicted proteins | sample TARA_B100001175 | Tara Oceans TARA_B100001175
GGGCCAGGCGTAAAAAGGCTACAACTTGCCAAACAAGTGATTAAGCCAAAGAAAGTTGCTTTTCCAAGTGGCAATCCAATTGAGATAACTTCTGAAGCTAGAATTTATAGGAACTTTATTGAAGGCGCCAGCCCTCGCGGGATTGGAGTGGGATATCCGGAAAAAGTTAATTTATGTTTTGATGCAAATACAATGCAAATTGCTATGCTTTGGCACGGAGCATTTATGGATGGAGCCAAACATTGGAATGGTCGCGGACAAGGCTTCCAACGCCCCTCTGGTCATTACTTGATGAATATTAATCGTGATCAACCTTTTGCTCAGCTTAATAGCAATGATGCCTCTTGGCCAAAAGCTGAAGGACGAGACACTAGAGCTAAGCATTACAAATTTCGTGGTTACTTCTTGGACGGAAAAGAAAGGCGTCCTACTTTTGGTTATAGTCTTGGCGGATTTTCAGTAACTGATTACCCAAGCCCTCAAGCCGGATCTATGCCTTTTATTATTCGTAATATAAATATCAAAGGATCGGGTCAGATTTGGTATCTTGCGGCTGCTGGAGAATCTATTACAAAGCAAAAGGATTTATACAATATTGACAATTCAATGCTTCAAGTTGGTTTTTCTGATTTAAAAAACCTAAAGCCAATAATTCGTGAAAATTCCGGACGTAAAGAGTTACTGATCAAGTTGAATGTAGACGGACAAGCAACCATCAAACAGCACTATCGTTGGAATGTTGAATACATTTTAAAAGAACACACTCACGGCCAAAAAAAATAAAAACATTAAAAGAAAATTTAAAATGAACAAAAAAAACTTAATATTTACTTTATTTGCTAGTTTTGCTCTTGGCCAAATAATGCCTGCTAATGCAGCTAATCCCGTTGAGTCAGACTATTATCAAATTGACCGAATACCGATTCCTGATGGCGTTGTTTTGGAGACAAGTGGAATCGAAATGTTACCAAACGGAAAGCTTGCAGTCTGCGGTCGCCGCGGAAATGTATACGTGCTATCAAATCCCTTTGGCAAACCAGAGGACATAAAGTGGACTCTTTATGCCGAGGGACTTCATGAACCATTGAACCTTGCCTTTACCGACGGCTGGCTCTACTGCACGCAGCGAGGTGAACTTACTCGTATGAAGGATATGGATGGGGACGATCGCGCGGACATATTTGAAACCGTTAACGACGGCTGGGGAATTACTGGAGATTATCATGAATATGCATTCGGCACTCGCCCTGACCCCAATGGCGACATGTGGATCGTATTGTGCCTTACCGGATCTTTCTCTAGTCAAATTGATTATAGAGGATGGTGCTTAAGGATAACCAAGGAAGGAGAATTAATTCCAACAGCCAGCGGCATACGCTCCCCTGGAGGTATCGGACTAAACCATTTAGGCGAAGCTTTCTATGCAGACAATCAAGGTCCATGGAACGGTTCTAGTTCACTAAAGCATATTCCTCCCGGCTCATTCCAAGGTCATCCGGGTGGCTGGAAATGGTTTGATCTTGATGCAGTAAAAAAAGTCATGAAACGACCGGAAAACGAGCCAAAGTCAGAAAGCCGTTATCCAGTTGAACGTGAACGTGTAAAAGAATTAACCCCCCCTGCTTTAGTCTTTCCTCACGGAGTACTAGGAAATTCTACCAGCGGGTTCGCTTACGATGGGAATGGCAAATTTGGACCTTTTAAGAATCAATTACTCGTGTGTGATCAGACCTTCTCGGTAGTCAACAGAGGTTTTCTTGAAAAAATAAACGGGGTCTACCAAGGGGCAGCTTTCTCTTTCCTCAAAGGCTTTGGCTCTGGAAATATAAGTGCATATATGCACCCAAGTGGTACTTTGTTTATAGGAGGAACTGACCGTGGATGGGGTGCTCGTGGCGGCAAACGGTTCGCAATTGATCGGGTCACCTGGAAAAATAAAGTGCCTTTCGAAATTCATGAGATGCGAGCAAAGCCTGATGGTTTCGAATTGACCTTCACTCACGAAGTTGATGCCAAAACTGCTAGTGATCTAAAATCATATAGCATGAGTGCATACACCTATATTTACCAATCCAAATACGGTAGCCCAGTGGTAGATAAACTGAACCCAGAAATCTTAGGGGCTGAAGTAACAGGGCCAAAAACAGTTCGCGTCACAGTTGACAAGTTAACCAAGGGACACGTACACGAACTACAAGCTAAAGGCGTGCGATCACTCGATAACAAACCTATTCTCCATCCAATTGGATACTACACATTAAACGAAATCCCACCAGCCGAAGTTAATTAGGTCGCAAATTAAAAAATTAGATAAATACAGCCACCGCCTCAAAAGGCGGTGGCTTTTTACTTTCTTTAGCAATAAGGAGAAATTCTATTCTACTTGAATAGAGACCACCACTCCATGTTCAACAGTAGCCCTTACGTTTATAGGTCGACAACAGTTCTCACAATCTGAAACCAAATCTATATCACCATCAACCCCATCTAAAATAACAAGTGTTTCGGAGTTACAATATGGGCAAGCAATAGTAGAAGTTTCGTCCATAATTAAGACATTTTCTCTTTTGATCCTTTAATAGATTTTCCTTTAAAAAACTCAGCAAGCCAAAGAGTAATCAGAATAAGCACAAACTGAACGAGAAATCTGATAAGATGACCATTTTGACTTAGCAATGTGCCATTAAATGGCACATCATTTAACCACATGTTTAAATTAGCCAAATAAACACACAACAAAAATAAAGTTAATATCCTCGCTGCCATTCGACGACTAAATGGAATCATAATCCCAATTCCTAAAAGTATTTCTAACAACCCACTAAAAAGTGTCCAAAAACGGGGAAAGCCTAAATAGCTTGGAACTATAGGATCAAATATTTCTGGCCGCAAAAAATGGTCATAACCTATCCACACAAAAGGAATTCCTAATAAGAACCCCATGATATTTTTTAGCAGCATGCACATAATAATTCTTAATCATTAAAACATTTTAACATAAAGGCTAATTAAGAGAAAAAGAGGATGCTTAAAAGAAAATTCAGCATTGATATGTAGAATCAAATAAATCAACGTCACTTGCACAATTCAAATCGTTCTTCTCATCTAAATAGTTAATTCATTATGCACCGGCTACTAATATTCTGTTTGTTATCCTTTTCTATTTGTTATTCTAAATCATCAGAGCTTATTAAGGGCACCTTTATTGAAGTCAAAAGTAATTTTATATTTTCATTCAAATCACCTCAATTAGACTCGAATAAAGTTTGGTTAAACCGAGTCCAATCGATCTCTCCTAAAATGCCTGTATGGATTTCTGATGATGGAAGAAAAATCGTAATTAACAAAGTGTCTAATTCACCAAATAAAAGCATACAATTAACTCTACAGTCTTACAAAATAGATAAAACAGATAAGTTTTTAGCTTTAAATGAAATACAGTTGATTGGAACTCATAACAGCTACCACATCGCACCTCACTCAAGCGTCATGCAACTGATACGTAAAGTTATGCCATCACAGGCTGATGCAATAAAATATTCCCACCGACCTCTAACTGAACAATTAGAATTAATCGGAATGCGCAAATTTGAGTTAGATATATTTCACGACAACAAAGGAGGAGTATACTCTCAACCGCTAGGAGCAATTATGGCACATGGCATTCAATGGAAGGGAAATTATCCTGAACTTGATGAAAGCGCATTGAATAAACCTGGCATGAAAGTTTTACACTTTCCTAATTTTGACTTCAGATCAAATACCCCAAATCTCGTGAAAGCACTCAAAGAGATTGATACATGGTCTAGAAAAAACTTATATCACCTTCCAATTATGATCCTCATTGAAACAAAAAAAACAAATGATGGTTCAACAACTGCCTCAGGCATTTTCGGAATTAAGGATTTTGTTGAATTAGAAAATGAAATTAAATCGATTTTAAGTCTTTCAAGAATTATCACACCTGACGAAGTCCGCGGTAAATTTAAAACTTTAAATAAAGCAATAAGAACAAAAGGCTGGCCTTCTTTATATAAGTCGAGAGGTCGATTTATTTTTGCTCTCGATAATCAGGGAAAAGAATTAGACAGCTATTTAAAATTACATCCACAACTAAAGGGAGCAATCTTGTTTGCCAGTTCTCCACCTGGAAGGCCTGAATCAGCATTCTTAAAAATTAACGATCCGATAAAGAACCATTCTATGATTAAAGAAAAAATTTCCCAAGGTTATCTTATCAGAACTCGTGCTGACTCAGATTTAGTGCAAGCCAAAAATATGGATTATAAACAAATGAAAAAAGCTTTCTCTAGTGGAGCTCAATACATAAGTACAGATTTCCCAGCAGACGTAACAAATAAGGAAACATATAACGTTAGCTGGCCAGAAGGCAAAATCGGAAGATTAAATCCAATATTTAAGCATTCAAAAAAAATGAGTGAAATAAGTTTAGAATATAAAAGATCACCTAAATTGATAAGAGTTTTCGAATTGAAAATTCCTAATAAACAATCAAAATCAAATAATGTCTCACAGCAATAAAGAAATAAAAAATATTAATCGACGAAAGTTCTCATCCAAAATTATGACTGGATTTGGATTAATAACGCTTCCAAATCTTGCACTTTCAGCTGTTAAGAAATTACACAAACCTGTCAAGTTAGGACTAATTGCAGACCTTCATCATGACGTAATGCATGATGGAGCAAAACGATTGGGCTCTTTTATTTCATCAATGAAAAAGGAAAGCCCTGACGCTCTAATCCAAATGGGCGACTTTGCATATCCAAATGAAAAAAATAAGAAAATAACGGAAGCATTTCAGTCTGCACATCCAACAACACTTCATGTTCTTGGAAATCATGAAATTGATGACGGCCATAGTTTTGAACAAGTCGTTAAGCTGTGGGGAATGAAAGGAAGATATTACACTCATAACATCAATGGCTTGAATATTATCGTTCTTGATGGAAACGAAAAAAAGGCTAATCACAAAGGAGGATATCCCTCTTATATAGGTAATGAGCAAGCTGAATGGCTTCGCGAACAATTAAAAAAATTAGACGGTCCAATTATTATTCTTTCTCATCAAGGATTAGCGGGGCCGTGGAGTATAGATAATGCAAAAGAGATTCAGGAAATACTTAAATCTCACCAAGATAAGATTATAATGACTCTAAATGGGCATAATCATATTGATCATATCATAAAGATTGGTTCGATTATTAATTTTCATATTAATTCCGCCTCATATAAGTGGGTCGGTGGAGATCATAGGCATAAAAGCTATTCAGACACCATCCACTCAAAATTCCCCTATATAGAATATACATGCCCCTATAAAGATCCTTTATATACAACCGTAACTATAAATCCATCATCTAAAAATATTGAAATTAAAGGAATAATGAGCGAATGGGTTGGCAAATCTCCGGCTCAAATTGGACAAGAAATTCACCCTGGTTTAAGTGATGGAAAAGAAATCTGCCCCCATATACGAACTAGGAGAGTAAAACGTTCGTAATTGTAATAATAAGGAAAAATTATTTATCGAATTGGAATTACAGGTATTGCATCATATATCCTGCTTAAATCACGATCTTTACCTGGCACACCAAGTTGGCCTTGAATCCATCCACTCATCTTAGATATTTGGATGGTTCTAGGCTCGACCCATTTCCATAATTCCGAATGGCCATCAGCAAAACTTAGTACACATCCGTTATCATGACGGGTAGAGGGAAAATCGATCCATTGCCACTGATGCCTTTGCGTAACAGTAAACCTTGCATTGTCAATACTCCCCTCATGTTCATCAATAAAAACAAATGCATTAGAAGGAGCTGGATTAACAATATCTGTGTATTTATGCCAGCATGAGCGGTCCCTAGGATCGGGAATGTGATTCATATGCATATTCATTGCAACGCTTCTAAATCTTCGTATTTCTCCTTTATCTTGAACAGTTGATTGATCTGAAGGGCAAAGATAAATATCCGTTGACTCATTATATTTAAAAAGCACTCCATTCCGGATGTATTGATCAGTTTCATCGGACCAAGCATTGCCCTGAATCCAACTCTGTTTTGTAGCTAACCACTTGCCCCTTGAGTTTCCACTGATTGATGCATTAGGAGGCAAATGACCATCGTTATCGTCTACATACATGTGCCAACAAAATTGAAGTTGACGATAATTGTTCATACAAGAAATTTGCTGTGCCTTTGACTTAGCTTTAGCTAAAGCAGGCAAAAGCATAGAAGCCAATATCGCAATGATTGCAATCACTACTAGTAATTCAATTAACGTAAAACCGTTGCGACGCAACGAAAGTTTTTGAGGATCAATTGACATGTAGTTCTAGTAAGTTAAGCATATTTCGTTGTCAAACATTATAAAAATGGAATTAATTAAAAATCTTGGATAAGGTTCTTTAACAGTCAAATTACTCTAATAAATAATGATTAATATAACAAATATCAGAGTTTATATTTTTGCTTTGTTATGCTTTTGGCAAAGTCATATCAATGGAGCTGAAAAAAAGACTGATGACACAAAATCAACTATTCTAATGATTGACGATCATCACATTTTATACAGATCTGGTACAAAGCGAAATCTGAAACCCCTTGTTAGACATTCTAGTCGCCCCTTAATAGGCACAGACAAACCTTGGGAGACTACGATTGCTTATTGCAGCGTATATAGAAATTCAATCACCGGGAAATATCAGCTTTGGTATCAAGCTTGGCCTGGAAAATCAGGCTGTTACTTATGCTATGCTGAATCTAATGATGGAATTAAATGGACAAAACCGAGTCTTGGATTAGTCGATTATAAGGGATCTAAGGACAACAATATTCTTTTAATTAATGGCTATGGCGCATCGATTATTTATGACAAAACCGATCCTAATGCACAAAAAAGATACAAAGCTGCCTTTTGGGAACAAGACACTAAAAAAGGAATAGAATTCCCAGGGACTTGCATTGCCTTTTCCGCCGATGGAATTAATTGGAAAAAACATTCTAATAACCCAGTCATAAAAGGCTCATATGGTGATTATATTCAACCCCCTATTATTAGTGATTTAAAAAAAATAAATGCCCAAGGAAAACCACTATCGACAAGTGATGTTATTGACCTGATTTGGGATCCTAAAAAAGAAAGTTATGCTATTTATGCAAAAACTTGGCTAGATGGACCTAAAGGGAATATGCATTGGAAAAGAGCTGTTGTTCGTACAGAAAGCACCAATTTTATAAATTGGACTAAACCTAAACTAGTTATGGTTCCTGATGAGTTCGATGGAAGCGGAGGTGAACAAGACCTCGCAAGAACGGCTGGAGGCGGAGGAAGTGATGGCGTTCAACTTCATAGTGGGCCAGCATTTTTTTATAACGATCTTTATTTCTCAATGCTTCAAGTCATGGACTCAGGTAATACAGGTAACATGCCTATTGAGTTAGCGTTAAGTAGAGATGGCGATAACTGGAAACGTCCTTTTAGAAACAAATGGTTTATTCCACCTCTGGATAACAAAGAGATTTTTGATGCTAGTCTGATATGGAGTAATGCAACTCCAATTTTTTTAAAGGATGTTTTTAGATTTTATTATGGCGCATACGGGAAGCCTTGGAACTCATCAGATGGAGCTCAAATATCTGGAATTGGGCTAGCCGAAATGCCTCGTAATAGATTTGGGGGAATAGAACCTATCGAAAGATTTGGTCAAATTACATTAAGATCAATTGAGTTAAATAAAGTAAAAGGTATAGAAATCAACGGAGATGCCACTAACGGATCAATTCGACCAGAAATACTTAGTGATGATGGATACAGAATACCTGGTTATACAAAAAATGATGTGAAACCTTTACAAACTGATTCTTTAAAACATCAAGTTAAATGGAATCAAAAAAAAATAAGAGATCTGCCTTCTGGACAATATAAATTAAGATTACATCTAGAAAACGCAGAAATATTTGCAATAACGATTCGCTATTGATGACTATAATTCTGATCCAACTATTTCACTGAAGGTAAATTGGAATTAAACGCGGGATAACTTTTTTATCTGCTACTTCTAACATCTAACTAACCCGATCGACTAAGAGAAGCTCAACTCCTACATCAAACAAGCTTCCCACTTTTATAGAACATTTATACACCAACGATTTTTAAATGCATATGAGGACAAGCCGACTCTATTTCAAACTCAAGTCGCTAAGACGTTTTCCATTTGTCGAAACAACGTGGATTCCATGAGCATTCGAATCTTTATGAAATAATTCCCACACCACTTTCTTGTTCCTATCAACTTCAAACACACGAGGTTTTTTAGGATCTCGCTGAGCATAACTACTGATAACGGTATTACCATTAGGCAGCCTCTGACCTCCACATGGATCGGCAAAGCGACCCTCAACATTAAAATTATCTACTCTCCATACCACTTTCCCATTTTTATCAAACTCAACTGTCTTATTTCCATGTGTAAGATTGGAAACTGTATTCCCGTTACTCAAACGTATCGCCGTAAAAGGCCAATTCTCTGCCTGACGACCTCCAAGTTCTTGCAGATCAGTTTTAAATTCATTTACCACCATTCCATCAGCTCGATATTCCTTAATTTTAAATGCTAGCAAATGTGGCACAATGTAGTTTCCATTTGCTAGCTTTCTAGCCATACGGGTCTGCATATGCCCATTGGTCGTTTCCGGCTTAAGAGGAACCTCAATCATAACTTTTTTGTTTTTGGATAATTCTAATAATCGGGGTTTAGGGCCACGCTCAACAACCATAGTGTTTCCATTGGGCAAACGAACAGCAGTTCCAAGTTCTTGGTTCGCCTTGGCAAGCTCATAGCTCCATACAATTTTATTATCTCTGGTAACCTCTTTAGCTACGTTATTTGAAGAATAGAGTATATTCCCATTTGATAACACGTAACCATCACGAGAACTTTCTTTAGCCTCCCAAACAACCTCACTATTCTCATTAATAAGCTGTGTGGTTTTACCACATATCAAAATACTATGCCGAATCCCCTTACTACTGACTTGTCTAATTTGCGACTTATCTGCAGCTGTTCCATTAAAATCGAGGGCAACGAGCAGCATGAAAATAAGAGAAAAGAATTTCATAAAATGAATCATATACTTTCGCAAAATCTTAACCAAGCTACATGTTCTTTGAAATCGATATATAAAAAAATTAATAAGATAAGAAGATACTGTGAAACTACTAATTATAGTTAATAACTATATATTAAATGTTATTATTACTTATTTTTCCCAATTGAATTTGCAAAGCTACAAATTTCTTGAATCACGCTCATATATATATCTGGAATAAATTGTTTGAAAATAAGGTCTCCCGCATGACATGTCCCATTAATTGTTTTACAGGTCGACGATACACCTGCTTCAAGTAATTTTTGGTGAAAAATGGCTCCCTCGTCTCTAAGTGGATCTAATTCATTTAAAGAAATTACATAAGGAGGAAGACTAACAAGATCTTCTTTAGTTGCATGAAATGGCCAAGCCAATGGGTTTGTAGAATTTTTACCACTTGGATCATAAAATTTTGCAAGCAGGGAGATCGCATTAAGATCAAACATGTATCCATTATTCTCAAATAATGAAACCAACTTTTCCGAAGGATTTGAGTATAAACCGTAAATATATGGACATTGCGCATAGACCCCGGATATACGATCGAGCCAACCCTCTTGCTTTGCTTTAAGTGTTGTCGATATTGCAAGGTTTGCTCCTCCAGATTCTCCTGACAAAATAATATTTGAAATATTTAGATTTTCTCGATTATTAAAAACCCAATTTAAGCCAGCAGCACAATCGTTAAGCCCAGCGGGAAAAGGATGATTACCAAGATCTCCAGCACCATTTCTAAACTCAACCCCCACAACAACCAATCCGCTAGCTGCAAGATCGCTTCTCCAGCGAACAAAATTATCACCAGTAGCACTTAAAATAACCATGCCACCCCCATGAGTATGATAAATACATGGCAAAGGACCTTTCATCTCTTCAGGTTGATGGATAAATAGAGAAATTTCATTCCCATCTGTTCCATTAATTTTTTCAGTTCTAGAAATCACCCCATCTACTGCTGGCAGACCAGCAAAAAGGGTTCGATTAACATGCTGAAAGAAACTTTCAACTCCAGTTGCATATTCGTAGAGTTGTTCCATTGGGGTTTCTAAAGAAACTGGTGGCACATCACCTGGCACGTCCAACCTAACTTTAGCCAATCCTTCAAGCATTCTCGGGTCAGTTCGAGGATCAGTACTTAACGTCATAGAATCATCCCCAAGAAGCCCAGGTAATTTTTTTTTATTCATTAAAAAAGCCATTTAGTATGGAGTCATTCTAACACAATAATTATAAATGATAATATTTTTAATGCATTTTACTTAGCAAAATTTTTGTTTTTAGAGCATCATAAGCGCGTGTTAGAAATTAAATATCATATTTTTTCATTTTAAAATTTATGAGTTATAACTTGATCCTTCATCTTTTTGTCTTCATGGGCTCTTTTCTATTATTTACGATGGAACCTATGGTTGCCCGGATAATTCTTCCAAACTTCGGAGGAGCTTTTCACGTTTGGTCAATCACAATTACTTTTTTTCAGGGAGCTCTTTTTTTGGGTTATGCATATTGCCACTATATTGCAAAGAGCATAGGCAGATTACATTTCCTACTCGTACTATTAGCTCTAATTTGGATTCCAATTTCAATTACGTTCCCCACTCCAGATGAAATTTCTCCTACAGCATTGGTGCTTCATCTTATTTTAAATTTTTCAATTCCTTTCGGAGTATTAGCTACAACGAGCGTAATAGCTCAGTCTTGGTTTTCTTATTATAATAAAAATCGTGAATCACCATATCAACTCTACATCAGTTCTAATGCAGGCTCTTTAGTCGCACTAATTTCTTACATAGTAATCTTTGAACCTATGCTTGGATTACAAGCACAGAAAATTATTTGGTTCATAGGATTCATAATCTACACGGGGTTAGCATGGAAATGTCAAAGTCAATTAGTTGTAGAAAAAAAACAAAACAAAGTTACTAATAAAAATCAAAAATCTATTTTAAAGAACATACCCTATTGGCTGTTATTAAGCGCACTACCATCTGGGTTCATGTTAGCAACAACTAATGCAATAACTTTAGAGTTAGGATCAATGCCTCTTGTATGGATTATACCTTTATCCATCTATCTGCTGTCATTCATGTTAACATTTAGTAACAAATTATTTTTATCAAATCGATTAATCTATTGTATTTTACCACCTGCTTTAATGCTCGGCCTGTGCTCATTATATACAGTTTCTATTGGAGCCACTTGGCAAATAGTAGCACATATTATCTCATTATTCTTCTTGGCTTTAGTTGGCCACAGAGAACTTTACAATCGAAGACCTGAAAGAGAAAAACTAACACAATTTTATTTAACGATCTCTCTTGGCGGTTGGCTAGGAGGGGCATTTGTAAGCTTTATATCTCCTATCGTTTTTAATTCACTATTAGAGTACCCAATAATTATTTCATTATTTTTAATAGTCATTTTAGCAAATAAAACGACCAATATTCTTAACACAATAAGATCTATCCCTTTATATTCAATCTGTAGTTTTATTTGTTTAGTTTCAATACCATGGCTAATTGGATTTGAAAAATTTCGAATTTCAAATGACGATGTTATATATCAAAAGCGTAATTTTTATGGCATCTACAGAATAACCGACACCCCACTTTTACATTACGCTGCTAGTTTGGGATACAAGGATATTGTTGAGCAACTAATCAAGGACAAAGCTAATGTAAATTCAAAGTCAAAAGATGGATGGACACCTCTTGATTTAGCGATCAAAAATGGAAAATCTGAAATCGCTAATATTCTTTTTCAGAATGGCGCGAAGAAGAGAGATGAGTTATTAAAAGACAATCAAATAGATGAAATATCCATTCATAATTCAACAGATGTAGAATCTCCTATGTTAAGAAGGTTAATGCATGGCTCTACTAGTCATGGGGAACAGTTAATTCATCCACAGGCTCAAAGAATCGCAACTTCATACTACCATGCTAATGGGCCCTTAGGTAAAATTTTTAAACCAGATTCTAATAAGCAATCAAATACAGCTATTATTGGTTTGGGAATTGGAACATGTGCTACTTATTTTTCAAAAAATGATAAGTTAACTTTTTATGAACTTGATGATGAAATAGTTAAAATAGCAAAAGATAATTTTACTTTTCTTGATAACTGCAAAGCAGATTTAGAAATTATTACAGGTGACGCAAGAATCAAACTTAACGAAGCAAAAAATCATATTTATGATGTCATTTTTGTTGATGCGTTTTCCAGTGACGCAATACCAACCCATCTTTTAACTAAAGAAGCTATGGATTTATATCAAAGTAAATTAGCGCCTGGTGGAACTTTGATATTCCATATCTCTAATAGACATTATGAACTTCTCCCTGTTATTCATTCCACTGGTAAAAATAAATGGCAAATGTTTGGTTACCAAACACTGACTATTCAACCTTTTCAAGATTTTGCAAAATTTTGTGCGCTACGTAATAAAGAAGACGATACTTCAGATTTAGTTAATGCCGGATGGCTATCAATGGCTAATTTTAGAAGTTCGGCTAAAGCATGGAGCGACGACTACATAAATACACTCGCCCCTTTATATGAAAGATTTAAAATCAAGTAATTAAAAAATCAGAAATGATTAGTTTTTAACCAATGTATCAATTCACCTTTTAAATTTAAGTTGGAGTTTTTTAAAAAATCACAAAAGAGATTATATCTTTCTAATTTCCAAAACTCCACAAATGACCTTCGCTTCGAATATAGATTTTTGAGTCAACTACAGCCGGGGTAGCAAAGATTTTTTCCTTCAAGTGCGTGGAATGAACTATATCCAATTTTTTTGAAGCTTTTACTAAAAAAACATTACCTCGCTGAGCACAGACAATTATATTGCCGTTAACAGCAATCGGGCTTGCGTAATATTCACCGCCGACACCAAGCCTTTCTTTTTGATACAAGGGTTTTCCAGTTTGAACATCAACGCACGAAATGAATCCTCCCTTGGCAGCTAAGTAAACCCTATTGCGATAAATTAAAGGTGAAGCAACATATGGTAATCCTTTCTTAAGCTCCCATAACACATTTGTTTGCGTAATATCTCCTTTACCTTTAGCTGAAATTCCTAGCATTACGTTTCGCCCAGGGGCGTTAGGCTGATTAGTGTATAAAGGTGCCCATTCATCCATAACTACAAATCCATCTCGGTTAGTATCAATATAGTTGAAGGCGTCTTTCGCTCTACTTTCGGGAAATTCTAAAAGGCTTAATTTTTTATTATTATCAGAATCAAACTGATTGAAAAAGGCACCCGGGTCTTTTTTAGATTCTTCTGATACATTAGAGTTGTCATTAAAAACTGATTCAACTCTGTTCTGACCTGATACATGGGCTGTTGTCCAGCCTCCAAAAACAACAATACCATTTGATTCTACTGGAGTTGGACATACAAATGAAGGAAGCCCAATTGTACTCCAAATTTCTTCTCCGTTATTTGCTGAGTAGGCAATTAATTTCCCGCTTCCTCCTGATAATATTAAATTATTATCATCTTGTTTGATTGGATACGGACTGCAAAAACTGGGAATAAAGTTAGGTCGTTTAGCGGACCAAATTTTTTTGCCAGTCTTTAAATCCAGACATAACAAACTTGAATCAAAACCACCATCTCGATTAATGAATACTTTATTATCAAAAATAATAGGCGAAGCTCCATAGCTAAAGGAATTAGAGATTGGTACTACGGTATACTCCCATTTTAAATTACCATTTAAGTCAGTTGCAATTAATCCATAATCATCAAAATAAAAAATAACGATATCACCATTAGTTGCTGGGGTAGAATTTGAAGGGTCTCCTGCTACGTGATCATAAACACGAATTTTTGAAATTGGGCGATGCTTTTCCCACAAGACACTTCCGTTTTCTCTGTTAAGGCAAATAGACTTAAAGTTTTTATTATCATGGCCTGTGATAAAAATCTTATTATCCCAAATAATTGGTGAAGAGTGTCCAATGGGTGTTGAGATTTTCCAAATTAATTTATTTTCTGGAGAGAAGTCCTTTGGAATTGATTGAGAAAGAGCAACTCCATTAAAATTTGGTCCTCGAAATTGAGGCCAATTCGATTCTCCATAAGTATTTGAATATATTAAAAAATTGAATAAATTTGTAATTATAAATGTCAAAAAAAGAGTTTTGTTTCTTAGAATCATTTTATTTATTAATAAATAAGCAATTAGATAAATACTGAAGAAAAGAATTTACATCAAATTAAATATAATTTTGTTTTATCAAAAAATATTTAATTACTCATAAACAGATATGCTATTCCTCTGATTAGTTTGAAAACTAAACATTCCTGTTTTTAAATAATACCTTTTAATAAAAGAATTATTAAATATATCATTATATATATATAACTCTCAGCCACGTACGGAGCCTTGCATCTTAAAACTACATCATCAAACAACGACTTTTGCTTTTAAATCCAAGTACTAGGCATGATGCTGTGTGAGATGTTTAAGCAATCTTTTTGGATTATACTGCTAGGATTTAGTTTTTCTAAGCTCTCAGCTGCTGAGTTAAAAATTTCAAAATTGATTAACGTCTGGCCAAATGCTGTCCCGGGTGAAATCGGTAATCTGCCGCCGGAGACTTTGACGACACATGAACACCGAGGAGCACCCATCAAGAAATATAACAACGTTAGTAACCCAACCCTAACGGTTTATAAACCAGACCCGGAAAAGGATACCGGCACTTCAGTTGTGATTTGTCCCGGTGGCGGTTATAATATATTAGCATGGGATTTAGAGGGAACTGAAGTAGCTGCTTGGTTGAATTCCATCGGCGTCACTGGAGTAGTGCTCAAGTACCGCGTGCCACGCCGGAAAGATCGTGATAAATACGATGCACCGCTACAAGATATTCAACGGGCTGTTAGCATCGTAAGACATAAAGCGAAGAGTTGGAATTTGAATCCCAAACGAATTGGAATCCTTGGTTTTTCAGCAGGCGGTCACCTTTCCTCTGCCGCTCTAACCAATTATGACAAACGTCATTATAAACCTATGGACGACATAGACAAAATTAGTTGTCGGCCTGATTTTGGTGTGTTGATTTATCCAGCCTATCTCGTTGACAAGGAAACCAAAACTAAACTCTCACCTGAAATACGAATCACAAAAGACACCCCTCCCATTTTTTTCGTCCACGCAGAGAATGATCCTGTTCCGGCAGAGGGAAGTGTTCGTTTTTGGCAGGAACTGCGACGGCACGGTGTAAGCAGCGAATTGCATGTGTTCCCAAAAGGAGGCCACGGCTATGGATTAAGGCCATCCAAGTTTCCAGTAACAAACTGGCCAAACTTGTGCGCTGATTGGCTTAAAAACTCAGGCCTACTGAATCGATGATCTACGTTTTTCATGGTATTCCTTTGCCAAAGCACAATCGTCATTAAGAAGCTCATCAACCTTGGCGAAAATCCTGCTGTTGTCTTGAGCTGGATAATTCTTCAGCACTGACAAATATTCAGGTATTCGGTAAAGAAAATCACCAATCGATTCAATGTTTGCTGCCCGGCCGTTTTTCCCATAATTAAGCTCTTCAAGTAGAGATGCATTGAGCTCCTGCTCGAACTGTCCTCCCATAGGCAATGCTAACAATGGTTTACCTAAATGTAATGCTTCAGTCATCAGTGTAAAACCAGCTGTGGAAATTACGGCTTTTGAAGAGGATAAATCTTCAAGAAATCCGTCGTGACTGAACGGTCGAAATACCAAGTTTCCATCTTCACCTTCTCGACCAGCTCCATAGACAAGAAACTTTTCGCGAGAGAACTCTTTGAGTAAGCTCATGAAGTTTTCAAATTCTTGTGTAAAATAAACTAGAATGTGCCCCTTGTTACTTGGATTTGCTTCTAACACTGACCGGCGCAATATGGGAGGAAATAAAAACGTGCGATCGTTTTTTATATCGCCAAAAAAGAACGTGGTGACAAGAGAGACATCCGGTTTGGGTACAAAAGCACGTATTACAGTTTCTGCAATAAGTGCATCCTTGCGAAGATCGATTGCACAAGGGTATTTCATATAGCGCATTCGGTGCTGGTTATCAATAGTGACTAAGGGAATATCACGATGTGTTGCCATATAAGCTGTCATAGGCTCAAAATCTGATATTACAATATCTGGTTGGAAATCATTAAAAACAGTTTCTTTAAATTCTCGGAACTTGGTAATTCCACCAGTCAAAGACTTAAGATTTTTTGTGGCGGTCTTAAGTTTACTTACACGATTTTGAATTGAAATGATGTGTAATCCAGGCACATCAAACATATCAAAATCATTTTTAAGATTTCGAAAACCACGGTCATAACTAACACCCAGTACCTGATGGTTCTGTGCCTTGAGGTGCGTCATTATTTCTCGAGAACGAGAAGAGTGCCCCGACCCACTTCCAGAAATACCATAGACAATTTTTGCCATAAATTTTAAATTATTAAGTATTTAATTTTTAAAAAGATTATAAAAAATCTAAGATTTTATCTTAATTAAATAAACTTAATACTAAAAGAATTAAATATTTTTATTATGTAATTATAAGATGTCACACTTAAAAATAAACTCTTTATAAATTAGCTTTATATAAAATTAATTAAACGTAATGTGGTCGCGGAAGAGGGGTAGTTACCTCTTCCACTCTTAGGCCTTCATAGTTATGAAAGAGTTGCCTCTTCATTTCGATGGAGGTCTTTTTATTAAGCCAGCGAAACTTATTATTCGCCTATCTGACTTCATTGGTTGAAGTTTTGCATCTTTAGTCGAAACCTTTGAAACATTACTGATTACGCTGAGATAAAAGACTAGAGAGCTGTCACTCGTGTGATTGATCCAGTATAATTTTTCTTGATGCTTAATCGACCCAAACGCGACCCTGCTTTAATTCGAAAAATTAAGGAATGGGCTTACGAATGTTTTCCAATTTCAAAGGAGGCGACCGTGAGTGTTATGGAACTGCAATGCCACGAACCTGATTTTGCTCCTCTGGAAACAGTTATTGCTGTAATAGAGCAAAAAGGAAAAACACGACAGTGGAAGTTCCATAAACAGATACCTGATGTCACTCGAAAGGATTTGGAATTGGCAAGCTTGTGAGCAGATTGTCGTCAGCTTGGTTCATCCTTTATGATATTTCCTGATTTAGAAAATAATGATATTCCACGCCGAACACTTCGCAAGAAGCCAAACAATCTCAAAGCTACCCGCGAAGTGTCGGCGTATGAAAAAATGCTAGCAACCCGGATTGCCAACCATTTAATATCGCAATAATTAGCGTTAAAACAATTGGAATTTTTCTAAACAAACCTTATCCTAGATCCAATTAAAAAAAACAAATAACAGATCTTTAAGACATATTTTTGACTTAATATCTAAACTAGAGATTATTTAAGTGTGCGAGAGATAGTCTCGCTACTTTAGCAATAGATACACGAAAATGCTAATTGCCATAATTGTTAACACCTTGCTAAGAAGATCTAACACTTATCAAATATATCATTTGTTCATGAGATCTATCAGCAAATTGTTTTTTGTACTTCCTTCTCCGCCACGTAATACTCTTGAAGATCTAACTTCTGCCAGAACTAATTAGTTTCTTGGTTCAAATCAGTCACCCAAGTACTGCATCGGACTTGGTTCGAAAGAAGCGCTTAATGAGTTTACCCTGCATCATTGCAAATACACACCAAGTTAGCTTTCCATTGTGAAACCTTTCGAATCGTCACAACTTTTCGCTAATATTCGCTAACAAAATTTGACGGAATTTAGTGCAAGAAGGGTAACACGCATTTTTTCAAAAGATGAAAAACAGAGTGGAAGTAAGAAAAATTGGAGCGGGTGAAGAGATTCGAACTCTCGACAGTCACCTTGGCAAGGTGGCGCTCTACCAGCTGAGCTACACCCGCTCCCAAAAAAGCGGAGGCAGAAACTAACTAAAATAAGATACTTTGCAAATTTTTTTTTAAAATCAATCGCACCTCACCTTCTAATTAATTTTATAAACTAGATAATTTAGATGTCGCAAATTGGGTGGATATGCGGCTTTAGATAAGATTTTGTTTAATCATTTAGTCTAAGGGTTGTAGAAATTATGAGGAAGTGCTCACTTTGAAGTCCTATTTAAGCTTTTTAAAAGATTTTGTTCAAAAAAATCGAATTCTTAACCTTTAGTTTGATTAAAAGTATTCAAAAAAACACTTGGCCTCGAGGTCGTAATAAGGTTTCCTGCGGTTCTGATTTCGCATGAAAATAATGATGATTACTAGAGGTATCTTTTTAGCAGGGCTAATTCTGGGATTATTAGCAACACCTAGTCTGATCGCTCAGGACAAAAAAGAAGAAAAAAAGGAGGAAAAGAAAGAAGAGAAACCGAAGCTAATTTCGGTTTTTAAAGACAAGGCACTAGAGGAAGGCGTTCGCAAATTTGTATTCGCTAAACGCTACAACAAAGAACCCTTGGTAGAAGCAGATCTGATTCATCTTTCTACTATCAAAGTTACTAATGCGGGAATCAAGGATTTGAGTGGTCTAGAAAAATGCCGTGCTCTAGCATCTCTAGATCTTGCCGGTAATGACATTACCGACTTTAGCGCAATCAAGGACCTCAAGCGCATACAATATTTAAATCTAGCAAAGAATAAGATTGAAAATATTGAACCGATATCCGGATTAACAGCTCTGCAGTATATCGAACTCTCCAATAATCGAGTAAAAAATTTAAGCCCACTCGAAAAGCTTAGTAACATGCGCTCACTTTATCTTTCAAATAATCGTATAAGCGATTTTTCACCAGCTCTTAAACTTAGTAAGCTTTGGTCGCTATACCTAGACCATAATCAGATCACAAAACTTGATGGTGTCGCCTCACTCAAGAGCCTAACAACTCTTTCTGCAGGCAATAACGAACTCACCGATCTAAGCCCTCTTAATGGTCTAACTCGACTACATTTCTTGTTTCTTGAGAACAATAAAATTGCCAATTTAGATGCCCTCGTTTCTATGGCTAGTACTGACTACAAGGGACCGAAAAATTTTGCTCCTTTCCTTCGCCTCTACATGAAGGGAAACCCAATAGATGGCGCAACAGATAGTAGATTAAAATTTGCACGATTAATGAAATTTGGTGTTCGTGTAGAAACTCCGCGCCAACCCGAATTAGTTACCTTTAATAGCACTGGGTGGTCCGGTGAGTTAAACGGCGAACAATTATCTGCTTTTCATAAAGATATTCTTCAGCGCTTCGATCTAGTCAAAGACGCCAAGATTCAGTTGCAACTCAATGTCACACCGGAAGATGGTATCACAAAACAAGAAGTTGATGAGTTAAAGGCGGCACTAAAGAAACTTGGCTTAAACGACAAAGTCGATCTTAGCCTATAAAATCAAAAGCCAATATTTTATTAGCCCGAGCATTGCTCGGGCTTTTTTATTACCAAATCATGAGCTTAATTAGCCTATTTTCATTCCATTATTTGAAATTAATTGATATGCATTTCCTTAACAGAGAATTAATTTTCTTTAAGTAAATTTTTAAATGGCTGGTCACAACAAATGGTCTAAGGTTAAAAGGCAAAAGGGGGTCACTGACGCTAAGAAAGCAAAGGTATTTGCTAAACTTGCCCGTGAAATTGGTATAGCAGTAAAGGCAGCAGGACCAGAGGCCGATCTTAATCCGCGCCTTCGAATGATTCTCCTCAAATGCAGGAGTGCCAATATGCCAGCTGATAATATTGAACGCGCGATCAAAAAAGCTGCAGGGGATGATGACGGAGCCAATTACGAAGAGTTAACCTATGAAATTTTCGCTCCGGGAGGAGTAGCAATACTCGTTCACGCAAACACAGACAACCGTAATCGTACCGCCTCTGATATTCGTCATGTAGTGACTAAAGCCGGCGGACAGCTTGGCAGCGCTGGAGCAGTGACGCGGCTATTTGAACGAAAAGGACAAATTATAATAGACCGTGAAGCAGCCGAAGAAGACATGATGATGGAACTTGCCTTGGAATCTGGCGCTGATGATTTCACTGCAGACGAAAATGGCTATGAAATCCTAACTGACCCAGCACAATTTGAACCTGTTCATAAAGCAGTGGAAGATAAAGGTGT
>TARA_B100001175_G_scaffold191276_1_pt1 | contig 20154 bp, 18 predicted proteins | sample TARA_B100001175 | Tara Oceans TARA_B100001175
TGATCGCTGCCAGGCGTTAATGTCAGCCACATTTTCAGGATCTGCTGTGAATTCGACGGTTAACCCGTCCGGATCAGTCACGTACAGAGACACGCAGTAACCATGATCAGTTGTTCTATGAGTCAACCCAGCCGAATCAAGCGAATTGCGAACTCGTTCCTGATCTTCCAATGTGCTTGAAAGCGCAACGTGGTTGAGCGAGCTGCGAGAATCAAGCTTCATCTCAGCTTGATCATCGAGATCCAAAAACTGGAAAAAAGCTAACGCTGAACCATCGACAAGTTCGAAAAACGTATGGCAATAGGTTCGTTCTTTGCCTCGGACGGTCTCTACCTCGCACCAGGTAGCTACAAGCGGAAAGCCCAAAAGATCTTCGTAAAAGACACGCGTCGCTTCTTGATCATCAACCACATAAGCATGATGATGAAGCCGAAACGCCGGAATGTTCTCTTTCATCACCCCTACCCCCTGAAGTGACCACAGTGCCCAAGCCATAGTGGCTGTTGCGGTCTACACAACCTAGTCTTGACTACCGCTGGCTTGTAACCGAGAGGAATGTCGTGTTTAAACGGACATGGGGTTTAGCAAAATCGTCAATGACGGTCATCCGACTGGACCGAGAACTACTCGTACTTCCGGTCCTGAACGCAGTAGCAGTGATTATTTATGGCTTGATTCTTTGGCTAGTCGCTTCAGGTTTAGGAGCAGACCTCTCCGGCAACTCTGATAGCGGTGGTGGAGGACTCATTGCGATAGGCCTTCTTGGTCTAATAGGGATGAATATCATCAACACATTCTTTAAAGGCGCCCTCGTAGCCGGAGCTCACGAACGATTCACGGGTGGCGACCCGACCATCGGCTCATCGATCTCTGGTGCTTCAGCTCGGCTCCACAGACTCATTCCTTGGGCCTTAATGGCGACAACAGTAGGCATCATCATGTCCATCGTCGAACGACAGGGTGGCCAAATTGGGCGCATAGCTCGAGGCTTGTTCGACATGGCCTGGGGCGTCATCACGTTCCTCATAGTTCCTGTAGTCATGTTCGACGATCTCGGGCCAATAGCGGGACTTAAAAGATCTGGGCAGCTTTTGCGAACATCTTGGGGTGAAAATGTGACGGCTCAAGTTGGGTTCGGATTACTCACAGTCGTTATGGCCATACCCGGCATTATCCTGATCGGATTAGGGTCATCAACCGGTATTTGGGCGTTGATGGTTCTTGGAGTGTTGGCGATCATGTTCGCTGCCGTCGTTGCTGCAGCACTGAACGGAATCTTCCAAACAGCTCTCTACCTCTACGTCACAACCGGTACGACCCCAGCCGGATTTGGTGAACAACAATTGGACGCATCGTTCAATCAGAAATAAGCGTCAACCAAGAACTTCAGCAATCGCGAGATCAGCGATCCTATCTGCGTCATATCCGAGTTCTTCAGTCAAAATTTCCCAATTGTGTTCCCCCCAGGTCGGCCCTCCGTAGGTAACGACAGCTGGAGTACGCGACATCATGAACCGAGAATTCTCGATCGTTGTTGTGCCCTGAGTTGGATGGCCTACTTCAATGAAATGGTTTCGGTGTTTCAGCTGCGGGTCGACGAGAGTGTGACGGCTGTTTTGAACCTGGTGAGCGGGAATCCCAGCCGCGACACAATGTTCCATGACTTCGCTATTTGGCCGCGAAGAGGTCCAGCCACTAATTAACTCTTCAAGTTCGTCTTGACGGCTTCGTCTCTCTTCAACGGCCAGGTCTTTCACGCCGGAACTGCCCATCAGATCACATAATGCTTGCCATTGATTGTCATCGCAGACAGCGATCGCTACCCATTCGTCATCGCCAGCCGATGGGAATACTCCATGGGGAGCGAACACGTCATCTCTGTTTCCACGTCGCTCCCACATACGTTCGTTTACTGACCAATCAAGGAGCAATGGAGCGAGTTGCTGCATTGATGCTTCTCCTTGACTGAAATCAAGATATTGACCTTGTCCAGTTGACCGGTGATGCTCGACAGCTGCCATGACACATGCCACCAAGTAACGGCTTGATATGTAGTCCGTGTACGCCCCAAATGGCCCCGATGGTCCACGGTCAGGCCAACCGGTAGGTTCGAAGAACCCCGAAATAGCAGCGGCCATCGTTCCGTAGCCAGCTAGCTCTGTGTAAGGGCCTGTTTGTCCCATGATGCAGCTCGACGCCATCACCAGATCAGGTTTGATTTTGCGTAATGACTCGTAGCCGAGACCGAAGCCGCGCATACCTTTTGGTGAGAAAGATTCAAGTACCACATCAGCCCATTGCACAAGATCGTGAACGACCTCAATCGCTTCGGGTTTATTCAGATCAAGCGAGAGTCCGCGTTTGTTCGCGTTCATATTGCTGTAGAGCGCTGAGTTATCTGGCAGCCCTTCATCATCATGAAATGGGAACAAGGTTCTCGCCGTATCCATTCGAGCTTCGGAATCAACTCGAACTATGTTCGCCCCGTAATCGGCTAGAACACGACTCCCTGCGGGACCAGCCATAACCCACATGAAATCGAGCACCTTTAAACCTTCAAGGGCCTTCCCCTGACGATCTGGGATTGCTGGAATCGAAACGCTTGGCTTTCTTGGCGGTTCGGAAAGAACTTGTGTCGTGTGTTCACCAACTGATGGTGGGGCCGGCAACGGAACTTGTGGTGTCTCCGAGAAAATGGCCATCCTGCCGGGGAATTTGACTTCCTGGCCCTCAACTACCAAGTCCTCCCAAAGGTCGCGTGCCTGGAGATGGGGGTTGTTGTACACATCTTCAGCAGTTGTGACTGGAGCTATAAGCAGCCGCTTTGCGAAAGCGGCGTCGAATAACTCTTGTTTCGTTTTAGTCATGCAAAAGTCAGTCACGCATTGCTTGACTCTGTCGTACTCTTCGACCGGCTCGCTGCCAGAAAACAGTAAGTCGGCGTAGTTCAACCAGTCTTTGTTCAGAGTCTCCTCATCGCAAAAACCTTCTTCATGAATCCATTCCATGAGTCGCCGGGTGTACGGACCTAACGCTGTTCCAAACAGAACTGTTACTGATACATGACCGTCAGCGCATGGCCACATCAGTTGTATATAGATTCCTGCGACGGTAACCCCGCCAGCTTCGCGATTCGATTCCGGTGCGTTAATGGCTAGGGCGACCATGTAGGTCTGGCTGGCCTGCAATGTCGAAGCTTGAGCTGAAAGATCAATATGTTGACCTAACCCTGAATTGTTTTCTCTTTCATACAATGCGATCAACGCAGCACTTGAACACTCGGCGGCTGCGTGAGCGTATGCCTGGGGTAGAGGAATTCGAAGCGGAGAACGGTCGGAGTCTCCGGTTAATACCATCTGCCCGCCCGACGCCATGATCGTCAGATCAGTTGCTGGCCACTTGGCTTTGGGGCCGGTGCCACCGAACGCAGAGATAGATAAATGGATCAGCGCCGGATTTCTCTCAGCCATCACGCCGTAACCGAGTCCCAACTCATCTAACACTTCGGGTCCAAAGGCTTCGATAACAATGTCTGCGCCGTCGGTTAAACGAAGCAACTCGTCGCGTCCTTCAGATGTTTCAAGGTCAAGGACGACTGATTTCTTGCCTCGGTTATATGACCAATGCCACAGCGAAGTATTGGGTGATACGACGTCTCCTGCGAATGGTCCAACCTGCCGCGAATGAGAACCGCCGGGCGGTTCGACCGTAATCACTTCGGCACCCAACGAGGCCAACACGCTTCCAGCAAGTTGGCCGCGTTCGTCCGCTAACTCAATTACCCGATAATCCCCAAGCATGGTCATAGATTTACGCGCCCCCGCTGCGGTGTAAAGACCTAGAGAAGTATTCCTCGCGAATAGCTACACAATCCAATCAAATAGCTCACATCTCACATTCGCTGGATCACCTCAGACGCAAACCTCGAATAAATTTCGTACTGCTGATCAACCGGGGGAATAAAATTAATCCCGTCGAGACCTTGTCGTTCTAGTTCTGTCAGTTGTTCGACGATGTCTCCGGGTTGTCCAACAATTGCGCATTCACGAATCAGTTCAGGAGTTACGAACCGAGCTTCTTCCTCGTCTAGGTGACCGTAATGAGAAGAATGAATGTCAGAAATAGATCTGTTGGCGTCGCGTTCTCGACGGAACGCTACGTATTGGTCCCAAATTGATTCAACAAATTTAGGTGGCTCAGCTTCGGCTTCGAGAAAACGATCGTAGAGATAATGAACGTTGACCATCACTGATGATCCGACTTCTTCTAACACCCGAGGCGATGACAACGTCTCATCAGAATTCAACATCAACATGTTGACCAGAGCTGTTGTTTCGAATCCATCAAGATTTCGTCCCGCTTGATGGGCTCCCCGCTCGACGTTTGTGAGAGCGTCAGGGATACTTCCGCCTCGTGGAATGCCGGTAATCAAACCATCGCCTAGCTCGCCGGCAAGGCTTTGTGAACGTGGTCCGAAGCCTCCGACATGGATCGGAATAGGATTTTCTATATCGATGTAATCAAGTTCGAGGCTCTGAAAATTCACTGGGTGTGTGCGGCCGTTAGCTGTGTAATCAACCGTCTCACCATTTAGCAGAGCTCGAATCACCCTGAGATCTTCGGCGTAGTCAGCGACCTTCATGGGTAGCTGACCCATGTTCCTCATAGCAGTATTGCCGGTGCCCACACCCAGAAATGTTCGGCCTGGGGCCATACGATTGATGGTCGCAATCGCGTTAGCAGTAACTGGAGCGACCCGTAAACCAGGAATAGCTACACCTGAGCCGACACGTATTCGCTGAGTTCGTTCAGCGACCAGTGCCATCATCACCCAAAGATTTGAACGCAACAGCGGACTGTCCCACACCCAACAAAAGTCATAACCCGAACGTTCGGCCTCAACCGCTAAATCAATTTCATCGAACCGGCTGACTGTTACCCCAAATTTCATAGAGAAAATTTCTATTCGATGACTCGTACGAGACGAAATACTGGGATTACCCGTGGGGTTGCTTTCTCTTCGTATTCATTGAACACCGGAAGTTCGGCGGCTTGCGCGGCATACAAACGCTCCCGTTCAGCGCCCTCGGTTAGCACTGCAGTTGCTTCATATTGTTCAGACCCGACTTCTAAAAGAACATCTGGATTAGCGATCAAGTTGTGATACCAGCTTGGGTGCGAAGGCCGCCCAGCAGCTGAGGCAATCACAACAACGTCATCTCCGTCTGTTGTGTAGGCCAATGGGGAACAAAGTTCACGGCCAGACTTCGCGCCGACCATTGTCACCAACGCCATAGGAACTTGATCGAAAGGAGGCCCACATTTGCCGTCGTTGGCCCTGAATTCGTCAATGACCCTTGCATTCATAGCTAGTAGTTCAGCTGTCATGTCATCCCCTTTGTCCGAGCTAAAGCTACCTCTCGTGAATGGCCTGCTCGATGATTAAACGTTTTGCTCCTTCAGGTTTCATCGCGCAGTCTGAAGATCTTGGGTAGTGACGTCAATCGGGTCATGACTTGCTACGACATCCACAACACTGGGGTTCGCTCCCAAAAGATTCAGTACGTGATTCACCGTCGCGTCGCTTTCAATATGAGTTATCGCAGCGTCGCTGTCTATAACAGCGGTGTAGGGATAGCGGTCCCGAACCCACGCAATGAGATCTTGAGGCAGCGTTCTGCCGTAACGCCACAGACAAAAAACGTTTACTTCGAACACCAACAACGGACAATCGCGTAGGAGTGTGTTGCTAGCTCCTTGCAATACTCCGAGTTCGCCGCCTTCGACATCAATTTTGATGAAATCCACACGGTCGAGCTCCAAGGCACTGACTGCTTCATCAACAGTGGTCACTGAAACGTCGACGCCACCAAGTTCCTCCGACAAAAAACCCCAGCCACTGCCGTTTCCATCTTCGTGGAATCGCATGTTTCCTGATTGAGCTCCTACTCCGCTTTCCTGAAGAGAAACTGTCGCCCCGACGCTGCGACGAATTGTTTCACGCAACGAACGATGAACCGAAGGAGCAGCTTCGAACGCAACAACATGACCATCGGGGAACCGCTGCGCCAGTGCCGCTGTCACTGCACCAATGGAAGCACCAATGTCGAGGATGACCGGGCTATCCCTGAGCAGTAGGTCAGCTACCCGAACAGCAGGCTGAAAAATTGTTCCTTCCTCGACACACTGCTGAAAATAGAGGTCGTCGGCTTCACCTGCGATCTCGACATCGATACCCGAAACCCTAAGTTGGCCGACCTGAAGATCATTTGTCACTGCGCTGACATTAGCTAACGCCGGTAGCGTTGACGCTTCGGTGCACCAACGGAGGTCGCTATGCCGATCTTCCTAGGGTTGGTAGGTTCCCTAGTAATTGGCACCTCAGATTTCTTTGCCAGGTATGTCGCTCGCCGAAATCATGCCGCGACGACCGCAGCAACAGGACTGATATTTGCTACGTCAGCTGCCTTGCTCGTAGCAAGTTTTGGGCCGGGAACATTTTTGGTAACTGACTACGTTTTCGGTTGTGCATCAGGTGTTGCCAGTGGGTGTGCGCTTGGGCTTTTATATCGAGGTTTAGCTGTCTCTTCTGTTGCGGTCGTTTCGCCAATAGTCGCAGTACTACTCGGGGCAATCCCAATGTTTTGGGAAGTTGTCACCGGGACATCGCTTACTGCAGGTGTTCTTAGTGGTGTTGCTGTCGCACTATTTGGACTGCTCGTCACCACTTTCGATCCGGCGTTAGGTGATCGTGTCAAACAAGGAGTCATCCTTGGTTGTGCCTCAGGCCTTTGCTTCGGTACCGGTCTTGTGTTCATGGCCCAAACCAGTGCTGAAGGCGGGCTATGGCCAGTAGTGGGACAACGATTAACAGCCTTTATTATTCTCATCTGCTTCTGCGTCGCTCGAGGTTTACCCCGACTGGTTCGAGGGCAGGCACTCCGCTTTTCAGCTGCTGCTGGCATTCTTGGATCCATCGGTGTGCTGTGTTACACCGCAGGCTTTCAACGCGGTTCAGTAACAGCAGTCGCTGTAGCTGCCTCGGTGTTCCCAATACCTACTGCAATACTTGCAGCCACATTCGACAACGACTCACTTCGATGGTGGCAAATTGTTGGTATTGGCCTTGTAATAACGGGAATCGGATTGATTGCCCGTGGATAAAATCAGATTAATAAGAACGTACGGTCCCGGATTAGAACATGACTGACGGATGGAATTTCTGGATTGATAGAGGCGGCACCTTTACCGACATAGTCGGCCGCGCTCCCGACGGAAACCTAAAAACCCACAAACTACTTTCAGATAATCCGCGTCGATATGCCGACGCAGCAGTCCAAGGCATAAGAGACCTATTGGAACTTGGTACTGATGAAGTAATACCGCTCGACAAAATCGAAACAGTAAAGATGGGGACAACCGTCGCCACCAACGCCCTACTTGAACGACAAGGCGAACCAACGCTGCTCGTCACTACCAAAGGTTTCGCTGACATTCTCCGAATCGGCTACCAAACACGCCCAGATCTATTCGCTCTCGAGATAGAACTCCCCGAAATGCTCTACACCGAGGTGCTCGAAGTTGAAGAGCGAGTGGGTGCCGACGGCGAGGTACTCACCCGACTCGATGAAAACGCAGCACGAGCAGGACTTCAACAGGCCCGAGCACAAGGACTTAACTCGGTTGCAATCGTTCTTCTGCACGGGTACCGCTACACGACTCATGAAGCCCGTTTGGCGGTTATCGCACGTGAACTTGGATTTGAACAAGTTTCGGTGAGCCACGAGGTGAGTGCCCTCATGAAAATTGTTCCTAGAGGTGACACCACTGTCGTAGATGCTTACCTGTCGCCAATCTTGAGGCAATACGTCTCGCGAGTAGACGAACAACTCCGACACAACCAGACCAGCCCAAGGCTCATGTTTATGCAATCAAACGGAGGTCTCACCGACGCTTACGCGTTCCAAGGAAAAGATGCGCTGCTTTCAGGGCCCGCTGGGGGCGTCGTCGGTATGGCACGCACAGCGGAAAACGCCAACCTAAATAAACTCATCGGCTTCGACATGGGCGGAACCTCAACCGACGTAAGCCACTACGCGGGCGAATTCGAACGCGCATATGAAACCGAAGTAGCCGGCATCCGAGTTCGATCCCCAATGATGGACATCAATACTGTTGCTGCTGGGGGAGGATCCATCCTTCATTTCGATGGAAGTCGACTACGAGTAGGCCCAGACTCCGCGGGAGCTAACCCCGGCCCAATGTGTTACGGCAACAACGGTCCACTTGCTATAACTGACTGCAACGTAGTACTTGGCAAACTCCGCCCAGAGTTCTTTCCTGCTGTTTTTGGTTCGGACGGAAATCAACCCCTCGACATCGCGGCCACAACACAAGCATTCAGCTTGCTAGCTGAACAAATCACCGAAGCCACAGGAACCCATCAAACGGAAACCAGCGTCGCACAAGGCTATTTAGATATTGCAGCTGACAACATGGCGAACGCGATCAAGAAAATCAGCATCGAACGAGGCCATGACGTCACCGACTACGCACTGGTGTGCTTCGGAGGGGCAGGAGGCCAACATGCTTGCATGGTCGCCGATCGTCTAGGAATAGAACACATATACGTGCACCCCCATGCAGGAGTTCTCTCTGCCGTCGGAATCGGACTGGCTGACGTGCGCCAAATCCGAGATGAAACAGTCGAACAGACCCTGAACGATGAGAACCTCCAACGATTAGACCCGCGTTGGCACGAACTGGAAAACAACGGAACCCAATACTTACAAAACCAAGGCATCGAAAGCAAAGCGCAAGAACTTCGGCGCCGACTATCACTTCGATATCAAGGCTCAGATACAGCGCTACTGGTACCGGCAGGAACAAATAGCGATGTCAAAGCAGCATTCGAAACCAACCATGCTGCACGATTTGGGTTTACCTCGCCGCAGACACCGATAATCATTGAATCGTTGCAGCTAGAAGCCGTCGGGCTAGCAGAACCACTGTCAGTCAGCGAAACAGACTCGCAAGACGAAGACCCGTTGCTTGGGATATTTCCGACAACAATGAGTAACAAAACGATTGACACTCCATTTCTAAATAGACAGAACTTGGCAACTGATACACCAGTAACTGGCCCAGCAGTTCTGGTCGAACCCAATGCGACGACAGTTATAGAACCGAACTGGCAAGCTCACGTAAAAGCGAACGGTGACCTCTTCATCGAACGAATTGCGTCCCAAAACCAGCGACCCGCAGTCGGGACAAACGTCAACCCCGTTCAGCTTGAAATCTTCAACAACCTCTTCATGAACATCGCCGAACAAATGGGAGTTGTCCTCGAAAACACAGCCGTATCAGTGAACATAAAAGAGCGTCTTGATTTCAGCTGCGCCATCTTTGACCCAGATGGGGAACTCATCGCCAATGCCCCTCACCTACCTATCCACCTCGGGTCAATGAGTGAAGCCATCAAATCAGTGATCGCCAACAACCCTCAAATGCAACCAGGTGACGCCTACGTCCTCAACGATCCATACAACGGCGGAACTCACCTCCCAGACATCACTGTGGTGAAACCTATTTTTGACGAAAATACGGGACAACGAATTTTCTACGTTGCTTCACGCGGCCACCACTCCGACATAGGCGGCATCGTTCCAGGGTCAGCACCCGCCGACTCGACAACAATCGACGAAGAAGGCTTAGTTCTTGACAATGTTCTACTAGTGCAAGGCGGCCGGTTTTTAGAACACGAAATCAGAAATCTGCTTACAACCGGACCCTGGCCTGCCAGAAACCCTGACCAAAATGTTGCCGACCTGAAGGCGCAAGTCGCAGCATGTGAGAGAGGCGCCGCCGAACTACACAACGTTATCAACCATTACGGTCTCGACGTAGTCCACGCATACATGGGACACGTCATGGAAAACGCCGAAGAATCGGTGAGACGCGTCATCGCAGCACTCAGCGACTGCGAATTTGTCGGAGAAATGGACGACGGAAATCAAATAGCGGTGTCAATCAAAGTTGACCTCGCTAAACGGTCGGCGGTTATCGACTTCACAGGAACAAGCGACCAACACCCCGGTAATTTCAACGCTCCCAAGGCCGTCTGCCGTTCCGCAGTCCTATACGTCTTCAGATGTATGGTCAACGACGCTATCCCGCTCAACGCAGGTTGCTTGGTCCCATTAGATATCAGAATTCCCGACCCATCGATGATCAGCCCTCATCCACCCGCTGCAGTGATTGCGGGCAACGTCGAAACCAGTCAATTGCTAGTTGACACCCTCTTCGGAGCGTTAGGTGTCATAGCTGGCTCCCAAGGAACCATGAACAACTTCATCTGGGGTAACGACAAACACCAGTATTACGAAACCATTTGTGGGGGAGCTGGCGCAACACCATCAGCGGACGGGGCAAGCGCCGTGCACACACACATGACAAATACCCGCCTAACTGACCCCGAAATTTTAGAGTGGCGTCATCCGGTACGAATCGAGCATTTCAAAGTTAGGCAGAACTCCGGTGGACTCGGAGCGCAACGAGGGGGCGATGGCGTCATACGGCGACTCCAATTTCTGGAACCCATGACGGTCAACGTTTTGTCTTCGCGCCGAAAAGTTGCGCCGTACGGTGTCAACGGAGGAAACGACGGCCTTGTTGGAGTTAATCGTCTATTGAGAGCTGATGGCACGGCTACAGAATTGCCGGGTAGCACTCGAGTAGACGTCAACCCAGCTGACTGCTTTGAGATCGAAACCCCTGGGGGAGGGGGATTCGGCTCACCAGAAAGGCAGTAACCGCTACGTCGGCAAACCGTCGGCTATCAGAGCGAAACCATCTAGCGCACCGACCCGTTCCCGCATTGCGGTCTGATATCCATCGCTGTTATACCAAGCCAACAATTTCTCTTTGGATTCAAATTCGACAATAACGACCCTCGACCCAGGAGGTTTCTGCGTTCCCTCCAACACCTCTGCGTGTAGATCAACTGCTAGCGGCTTGGCACCGAACTCGCTCATAGAAGGAAGAGCCGCTTTGATGTAGCGGTTCAAAGCGTCGCTATCAACAATTGTTTGAATTCCAACCAGATAAGCAGCCATGGGACACACACTAAAGAAGATTGAATTAGGAAGTAGGGGCCACCAATAACTAACCGGGGGGAACTGCTGTGATCGCCGAACCATGGATGACGTCTAAACAACACGAGGAACTTTTCGAAGGAGTCAAAAATTGGGACCGATGGGGACCCGATGATGAATCAGGCGCACTGAATCTGATAACACCACAAATGCGAGCTGCCGCCGCGGCAGAAGTCGTTCACGGCAGAGCTGTCAGCTGTGCCAGAGAACTCCCAGTTGAACCCAACGCAGAGAACAGGCACCCAGCGCTGCACATGATGGTCCGAGGTGGCGATGATTGTGTGTCTCCAAACATCAATATGGAGTCAACTGGAGACTTTGTTGGAGTGGCGTTCCATGGGATGGCAACATCCCACATTGACGCTTTGTGCCATGTATTTGTGAACAAGCGGATGTACAACGGTTATGCCGCTGAAACCGTAAAAAGTACTGGCGCAACGCGATGCAGCATCATGGTCGCTGCCGAGGGCGTCGTCGGTCGTGGAGTTTTTTTGGATATTCCTCGACTACGGGGAGTTAAATGGCTTGAACCCGGCGATGCAATTACAGCGGACGAACTAGAAGCTTGCGAAAAAGCACAGAATGTAAGAGTCGGCGAAGGCGACATTTTGCTTGTTGGGACTGGACGAGACGAACGTCGAGCCGAACTAGGACCTTGGCATCCTTTCCAAGTGGGCATGGCAGGACTTCACCCAGATTGCATTGAATGGCTGCACGAGCGAGACATTTCAGTTCTCGGTTGTGATGGTGTTAGTGATGTCTTGCCAGGCAACCATCCAAACGACTGGATTATGCCAATCCACCAAACAGTTATTGTGGCGATGGGCGTACACCTTCTAGACAATCTGCGTTTAGACCAGCTTGCTGCTGCGTGTGCAGAGCATGCCAAATGGAGTTTTTTGTTCACTGTCGCGCCGCTCAGAGTTGAAGGCGGAACAGGTTCACCCGCTAATCCGATCGCCCTGTTATAAATCAACTTGGTTGTGAGACAAGGAGTGCTTTGGGGTGAGTCGTTACCCATACGAGCGCTAAAAGAATTACCGCTCCGCCGGCAACGGTCTTTCCCGCCGGAACCTCGTTTACAACTAACCACACCCAAATCGGAGCCAACACGATCTCGCTGAGTAGTAGCAAACTTGTGCGAGCTGCGGGAACGTGACGTCCGGCAGCGTTAAAAATTGGAAGGCCCACACCTAACAAGATTCCTCCGCTGATGAGAGCAAGAAAAATGTCTTGAATCGGTAGAGCAAAACCTCCGGTTGCGGCGCTAGCAACAAGGCCGATCACGAGCCCAATAACTCCCGTAAAGAACACCTGGGCTCGTGGGTCACGTCTCTGAGAATCTCGTAACAGAACCGTGTAGATACCGAGCATCAGAGGGATACAACAGGCGGCTGAAATACCTACGACACTGCTGCTATCCCAGGTCGAACCCATAATCACCACGCCTACAACAGCAGTGGTCATTGCTGCCCATGTATGGCCATCCACCTTTTCTCGCAGTACGAGCCAACCCAAAAAAGCAGCCGAGAATGGCGCCAAACTCTGCAACAACAAAGTGGTCGCAGCATCAATCCGAGCAATAGAGATGATAAACGAAGTTGACATACCAGCCATTAGGGCGCCGGCAAGCAAATTCTTACCTAAGCCGGTGGTGACAGCAGTCATTAGCGGTGCTCCCGAACTGAGAGATAAGCCGATTAAAGCCGCAATGAGAATCCCAATTGAACGCCACAAAAGAAATAACCATTCCGAACCCTCGCCCGACGTCCAGCGAAACAACAGCGGACTAAAGCTGAACAAAGTGCCCGTTAAAAACACAACGGCAGAGCCGTTTCGCTCCGTCAATTGCACCTTCATCAGAAAAGACTGTAACGATCAGCCGTTCACAGCGGCGAGAATGTAGAGATGGCAGTAGGGAACAGCCCCGCGACCGAATGGCGCGCAATACAAAATCTGGAAGAACTCGTAGCCTCAACGGTTCGTCCTTGGACCGAGTTACCAACGAACACCGTTGAAGAATTTCACCGTGATGGTGTGGTCGTATTGCGGCAAGCATTCACGGAATGGGTTGAACCCCTTCGTGTTGGGCTTCAACGAAATCTTGAAAACCCCGAAAGGTTCGCCTTTCCGTGCGAAAGCATCAGCGAAGATGAAAGCGGCAGGTTCTTTGACAGCTATTGCAATTGGCAGTTGATCCCTGAATACCTTCGGTTTGTTCTCAGCTCACCGGCAGCTGCGATAGCGGCACAACTTATGAGGAGTGACACAGCCCAGTTCTTCCATGATCACGCATTCTCTAAAGAACAAGGAACCTCTAAAGCCACCCCGTGGCATCATGATTTACCGTATTACTGCGTTGAAGGAAAACAAACAGCGTCCATATATGTGGCTCTAGACAGCATCCCAGTTGAAACTGGCGTGAGGTTTTTAAAAGGTTCACATCGGGGAGGTATGACTTACCGGCCGCGAAATTTCGCTTCAGGTACCGAGTATGACAGTGCCGATAATTCGCTTGCTTCAGTCCCCGAAATTGACGATGACGGGAAAAATATTTTTGTAGAACCACTCAAGCCCGGCGACGCACTTTGTTTTGACTTCCGAACTCTTCATGGAACAACTTCGTCACCAATAGAAAAACGGCGTCGCGCCTTCTCAACACGGTGGTTAGGAGACGATGTCCGATACCTTGAACGCCAAGGTGAAACGTCACCACCACTCAACGACTTAGGGCTTCGATCAGGTGACGCAATGCGCCCCGATTTATTCCCCGTACTCTGGCCGTTATCTCATAAATAAGGAATCCCCGTGGCAGATTCAATTCGAACGACGGAACGAATGGAGCTAGTCGAACAAATCGCAGCTATCGCGCCCCGGTTTTCTGAACGGGCAGCTCAATATGACCGTGAAGCAAGCTTCCCATCAGAGAACTGGAAAGAACTTAAAGACGGCGGCTTTCTTGGGCTTTGCGCACCGATCGAAGCTGGCGGTCTTGGCGGCGACTTCGTTGCATATGCCCTTGTAAGTGAAGAGCTTGGCCGGCACTGTCCCACCACAGCTCTTACTTTCAATATGCATACGGCCACCGCGCTGCTGGCTGGATGGATAGCAGACCAGCTAGGTATGGACCACGAACAACAAGCTCATCTCGACCATGTCCGGCCGAAACTATGGGCCGGCATGTGTCATCAGCACACCATTCATAGTCAACCTTTTTCTGAGGGACGAACTCCGGGAAGTGGTCAACCAATCGGTACTAGTGCTGTCCCCGTAGACGGCGGATATCAAGTCACTGGTAAGAAGATTTTTGCATCGCTGAGCGGTATAGCTGACGTCCATAATGTGGTAGCTCTGGTGGAAGGTGACCCTCGAGTTCGTTTGCTAGGAGTTCCCGCAAACGGTGACGGTGTCGAAATTCAGGGCGAATGGGACCCTCTTGGGATGCGGGGAACCGACTCCCGAGATTTAATCCTCGTCGATGCGTTTGTCCCTGAAGATAACGAGGTTCTACCTCCTGGCGTTTTCGACGCCATGGTCTCCCGATTCCCATACTTCTATATGACGTTGAGCTTCAGCTATCTCGGGTTGATGCGAGCAATTTTAGACCTCACAGCCCAATACCTGAGAGGTGAACATGGAGTGGCATCCCGGCGAGACAATCATGTCAAACAAGCCGGATGGGCAGAAATGCAGATGATCTACGACAAAGCTCAATCACTGATGTACCGAGTGTTGAGCGAAGCCTCAGTCGACCCAACTAAACCCGCGTTGCGACGCGCATGGAGCACCATGGTCGCTGTCATGGAAGGTGCACCTGAAATGGCTTCGCTTGCTATACGAGTATGCGGCGGACGATCCATGCTTCGACCCAACAAACTGGAACAGCACTATCGCGACGCTCGATGCGGGGCGACCATGCTTCCGTGGAGTGTGGAGGTCTGCCTAGATCGACTAGGCCGCTACGACTTGTATAACGACAAGTAACCCCTTATCGCTATAGAGAGGTCATCATCGGGAGATTAAAGTACTGCGGTGCGACGTATCCAACATTTTATTGACGGTCAACACCGAGCTGGAACCAGCGGAAGGTCCAGCGATGTGTACAACCCAGCAACCGGTCAAATACAAGCCCAAGTCGACTTAGCATCAGCAGCAGAAGTCGGTGAAGCTGTCGCCGCTGCGCTTAAAGCGTCGGAAGAATGGTCGGAAAGTTCACTCACACAACGAACCCAAATCATGTTTCGTTTTCGGGAGTTACTTGCCGAACGGACCGACGAACTGGCAAGAGTCATTAGCAGCGAACACGGCAAGGTCGTGTCAGACGCAGCTGGTGAGGTAGCCCGAGGCCTAGAAAACGTCGAGTTTGCCTGCGGAATCGCACATCACCTGAAAGGTGAAATCAACGAGCAAGTATCAGCTGGGATCGAGGTGTACAGCCTCCGCCAACCACTCGGTGTTGTTGCTGGCATCACTCCATTCAACTTCCCGGCCATGGTCCCAGCTTGGATGTTCGCGACTGCTATCGCCTGCGGAAATACTTTTATATGTAAACCATCAGAGAGAGATCCCTCAGCATCAATGCTGATAGCTGAATGGTTCATTGAAGCTGGTCTCCCCCCAGGTGTGTTTTCTGTAGTTAACGGCGACAAAGAAGCCGTAGACGCCTTGATCGATCATCAGGACGTGGATGCCATCAGTTTCGTTGGGTCAACGCCAATAGCTAGCTATGTGTATGAACGTGCAACATCTGCGGGGAAGAGAGTGCAGGCGCTCGGCGGAGCGAAGAACCATATGTTGGTGCTACCTGACGCTGATATTGACATGGCTGCAGATGCAGCCGTAAGTGCAGCATATGGATCTGCTGGTGAACGATGTATGGCTGTAAGCGCTTTAGTAGCTGTGGGATCAGCCGCCGACGAATTAGTAGAGGCGATCTCGCAACGAATCCCAGATGTCAAAGTTGGAGTGGGAACTGAACCCGATGCTGAAATGGGCCCCCTTATCACCGCAGAGCATCGTGACCGAGTCGCCGGCTATGTCGAAAGAGCACAGCAAGCAGGCGCAGTCGCTGTTGTAGATGGAAGTAACGCAGACCTCCCTTCAGAGGGTTTTTTCTACGGGCCCACCCTCTTAGATGAAGTAACCGCTGACATGGAGTGCTACCGGGATGAAATTTTTGGACCTGTTCTGAGCGTCGTACGAGTGGAAACTTTCCAAGAAGCCATGGATCTCATTAACGAAAATCCGTTTGGAAACGGCACTGCCATCTTTACTCGAGACGGGGGAGTGGCACGCCAGTTCCAACATGAAGTTCAAGTAGGTATGGTCGGAATTAACGTCCCAATACCCGTCCCTGTTGCGTACCACTCATTTGGAGGGTGGAAAGCATCTCTCTTTGGCGATACCCACATGTATGGTCCAGAAGGGGTTCGTTTCTACACCCGGGCGAAGGCAATAACTGCTCGATGGCCCGACCCAGCGTCAAGCCAAATAGATTTGGGATTTCCCCAAAACAGTTAAGAATCGAGCTAAGGCTTGCGAAGTATGTGCACCACGCAAACTGCACCGATCCCAACCATATGGGCCATGCCAACTCGGGCATTCGGTTGCTGTCTAGAACCAGCTTCGTTGCGTAACTGTCGCACTACCTCGACGACTTGCCCGACGCCGGTAGGCCCAATCGGATGTCCCATAGCTAATAACCCTCCGGAAGGGCTAAACGCGCAGCTACCACCAATATCAAAATCGCCTGATTCGATGCGTGAGGCTGCCTCTCCGGGCTTACAAAGTCCCAAAGCCTCGGCATAGAGCAACTCTTCGATGGCGAAGGCGTCATGGACCTCAAGTACATCGAGGTCCGAAGGTCCAAGACCCGCCTCATGGAATGCAGCTGCGCCGGTCTCCGCTGTTAACGCTGCGTCGATACCGACACCCTCAGCGTAAAGCCCTTCGGTTTTGGTCGCTGAGGCCACAACCTGCATTGCTCGGGAGCGATCAACTCCTAACCGGTTAATTCCATCCTCTGAAGCAATGATGACGGCAGCAGCTCCCTCACCAACAGGGCAACATTGCAACCTTGTTAATGACCCAGAGATTGGCTCAGCTAAGACTTCATCAAGAGTGCGAATCTTTTGCCTTTGAGCGAAAGGATTTTGAGAACCATTCCTATGGTTTTTTACTGCGACCTTGGCTACCTGCTCATCGGTAACAGCATGTAAGTGCATGTACTCCGAAGCAAGCAGAGCGAAGTGAGTGAACGGCACAATCGATCCAGCTTCAAGATTTGCTATGCCAGCTTCACCAGGAGCTGCCCCTAGACCGCCCCGAGGTTTGTCGACGCCCAAGGCGACTACTACGTCCGAGCGGCCTGAAGCCACTTCCAAACATGCCTGAGCCACAGATGAAGAGCCAGATGCTGAAGCGTTTTCAACCTGAGTCATAGGGATACCCGTAGCGCCAAGCCTGCTCAGCATTATCCTGCTCGCACCCATTCCCAGCAAAGCGGTCCCTGTGTATGCGGCATCAATGTCCGTCCAATCCACGCCAGCGTCAACTAAGGCCTCGCGAACTGCAGTCAAACCCAACGAAACATATGTTTCATCGCTACGTCGCTGGTATCGGTGTAAACCAATACCAACAACAAAAACTGGTCTTGTCGACAGGAAACCAGGCGCATTCATTGGATAACCCGAAATCGTAAATCGACGATCACGTTGCCAACATCATCTTGATCCTCCGGTACCAAGAACCCCTCAACTGAACTGCCGACAGCAGCGTCATCACCTTCCACTATGGCTTTCACCACTGGACCGCCAACTAAGTCGATAACGGCGACTGTGAAGGGTGTCGGCGGCGTAGGTCGATGATGGCGATACACCATGGCTACTGCCCGCACCGATCCGCGCGCTTCTAAATCCCAGCTCTCAAAATTGGAAGCAGGAGATCCACACTTTTCGCAGCCATAAGGATCTGGAGGAAAAGCGATTTGTTCACAACTAATACACCTGTGACCAACAATGATTGGAGGGTTAGTTGGTTTCAGCAAGTGAGGGTGACGAGCTTCAGTAGTCATAAGGCCTTCAAGTTCTAAAACGTAGCTAAGAAATTAGCCGAACAGCAGCAGTAACTGCCGCAGCCGCAACTACCACGAGGAACATCGGCGCGCGTTTCCAACTCAACGCTGCTGCCGCGACAATACCCGCCACCCGAGCATCAAGAACTAGTGCACCTTGGCTGCTCAATGTCTGCAATGCGGTTACAGCACACAGAATAGACAGTGGAACCATTGCCAGCACTTGACGGCTTCGAACGCTGATCCGATTTGGATCGATAAGTGCCATCCCCAGGGCCCGCTGTCCGTAAACACCAACAGCTAATACAGCTACAACTCCCCAAGTCAGCATCAGCTGTTCCCACTCTCGCTACCCCTTAAGGCAAATAAGGCCGGTAGCGCTGCAATAAGAAACGGTAGTCCGCCTGGCAGGATTTCAACGAGCCCTAAAGCGATGGCTGCCCCAGAAAAGGCTATGAGTCGAGCACGTTGAGTCGTCAATTGAGGCCGGATAATCGCAATAAACAAAGCGGGAAACATGGCGTCCATGCCTAAAGCCTTGGGATCCGTAACCAGATCTCCTATGACTGCGCCGATCGAGGCGCCGAGCCACCATGGCAGAACCAGCCAAAGTGACATTGCTACATAAACTCTGCGCGCATTTTCGTCCTCTTCCTCTCGATTAGCTAGAGCGATGTTGGGGTCAAACGCAGAAAATGCAGCCACTCCTCGTTTCCACCGCTGTGGCCAGAGTCGTGGAGCCAATGCGGCTGCAAGCACACCGAACCTTGTGGACGTCAACCAACCCGCAGCAACACCGGCAGGAACACTCCCCCCAGCAGCGGTCACCGCCGCGTAAGCCAAAGTCGCGGTGGCTGAGTTCACCAGCAGAGTTGCAGCGATGATGACCCATGTAGGGGTGCCAGCAGTGCTGTGGACCAGCGACACTGTGATCGCAACGGTGAAGTATGTGAACGCGATCGCCCAAGCTTCCCCTACCCGTAACGAAGTGCCATGAGGTATTTGTCGCACGCATAAATGATGCCAGTCCAAGGGCTCCTTGTTCTGGCTAACTTGTAGAACATGTCCGATGTTTCAGATATCGCTCAGTGGTGTCTAGACACGGGACATAAAGACGTGGTTATGCGGACCCGGCGTCCCCACCTTCTCGATGCCCTAACAAATGTTGGCCTCGAAATTATTGAAGAACCATCAGACTTAGTGATGTGGTTGGACGACGAAATAGGAAATTCGGCGCCCTGGCCTTACTGCTCAGCTTCATGTGAACTTCTTATTGAAGGATGTTTGCCCGTGGAACGAGGGGTGCACGCGATTGCGGTAGAAACTGACAGAGCAGTCATTCTTAGTACTGATGGCACTGAATACCGACGAGTTGAATTCACCGAAAGTGGATCGCTAACCGCAAATATCCAGCCAATTGCGATTGACATCCTTGACGAGTCGGCACGCTTAGCTGGATTCACGCTCATCAACAGGTGGATTGATTGGTCAATGGAAACAGCTTTAGGAAGTGAGCCTTGCCACTTGTCACTGTTTCGTAACTTCTAAAAGGGAACCAAATAGCTCTGCCAATTGTTGTAAGAGAAATCACTATGGCAGGGGAGCCTCTGTGAAAAATGTTTTTGCTGCGTTGACATGTTCACTATTGATGAGTGCATGCACTGGAGATGGCCGGGGAAACGCGTCTGACCCAGACCAGTCAGTTGCACTGCCTACCTCTCAGATTCAACTGGCGTCCGCCTTGACGCCTTTCGAATCATGTGAGCCATTCCTTCGCCACATCAAAGACAACGCGCTCAACATGGTTAGCGCATGGGGTGTCGCAGGTAGTTATTTCCCAGCCGTGATGGAAGGTGAAATGTTGCGCGACGCAGTGCCAGAAACGATGGCCTTGGATTCAAAGTCATCTTCCCAAACTCAATACAGCAC
>TARA_B100001175_G_scaffold90732_1_pt1 | contig 19751 bp, 29 predicted proteins | sample TARA_B100001175 | Tara Oceans TARA_B100001175
CACCCCGATGATATGGAAGGACACAGATTGAGAGATAAAGTGCCTTCGTGGATGAATCGTAGCAAGACGGGAGAGCTAAACCCAAAGGATTTGGATGAAATGAGGCAAACCGCTGCAACCAGTCCTTTCAGATTCTTTGATGACGATGAGATTTACGAGAGGATAATGGAAAACATGAGTGAGGATGCTTACAATCGTTTTGAGCTTCAATCTGATTCGGTGGCGGATATGTTTGAGAGAATCATGGCGGAAAACCCTAAGCCGTATTCTGCTGATGTAATCGGTGAATGTGAGAACTGTGGTGCGCCAGCTGAAGGCACGGGATTATATGGCGGAACACAAATGAGCCTGTGTAGGAACTGTGCTTAAGATGAGTAATTTTGAGAAGGCTTGGGATATAGTCAAAGATGAGGAAGAGGAATTGCCTCCTGAAGCACCGTTCCATTCAACAGAAGAAAAGCGTTTGAATGAGCAAACCCCTGATTATCCTATTGAATATGAAGATCCTTGTCCTCATTGTGGGGCATCAACAGAAGCAAACCCCGTAATAAATGACAGGTTTCAAGGAAGCCTAAGCCATCCAGATAACTCGACTGGGGCGTACAAGGAACATGAGATTATTGATTATGGGCTTGATGGCGACTATTATCAAACATACAAATGTTTCAATTGTTCGGGTGAATGGGAGAACCGATACAGCTTTTCAGGAATAGTGTTAAGGGATATAGTATGAGCAATTTTGAGAAGGCGTTTGATTATGTTTGGCAAATCGTCAAGGCCGATGACGATGAGATGATGAGGCGTTTAGGGGAAGGAATGCTTAGCGATAGGACTCATCCAGATGATGATGAGCTTGTGTATGATGCCTCCGATGAGCAAGACGATTTGAGAGATAAGACAATCGCTTGGCTTGAAGAACTCTCTGATCCAAATGGGCTACATGATGGGTGGCACGATGTTGGAGATATGGCAAGGCTCGCTTTGGATGCGATAAGAGGTTATTAGGCCGAAAATGCCCTTAGAGCTGTTAAACCACGAAAACACATATAACTGTCAGTCGTAGCAGAAGTGTCATGTCTGTTAAGCTACAGCTTGAAAACATCATTGATACGCTAACAACCGCCCTGCCTGATGCTGAGAAGCACGATAGAGGCAATTCCGCTGCCGGAACAAGAGTAAGAAAGGCTCTCCAGTCCGTAAAAGCAGCAGCTCAAGAAGCTCGAATCACCGTTCAAAATGAGAAAAACTCACGCTGAATAACAAAAAGAACAAATACATTGGTGTAATTATTACACCACATGGGATTGTTCCGATGGTTCGCAAGAAAGCTCATGTCTATCATGGGTCATGCGTATGTATGGCTTGATAGGCGGGTTGAGTATTCTCAAGATGAGGTTGAATCCGTCTTAGGTCTGCCTATTGATGGCGATCTGCAAACTAGCTCACGATATGAGCTATGCAGAATCGTTGAGAGAGAGTTTGGACTTGATACAGACACATTCTGGTCACTACACAGCACCCAAAAGATACGATTTGCTACTCAGCAAATCCGTGAGATGAAAAAACCGAGTAAAATGGATATGGGGTACTAAAATGAAAAGATACACAAAAACGGCTATGTTTATCCGTTGTCTGAATGAGATTTTTGAAGATAATGACGATTGGGGGGTTGAATGATGGTTACTGACGCAGAAATATCTCGTATAGTGCAAAAAGTCACCGAAAGTCCTATTGATATAGGCACTTTTCCATTTATTTTCGTAATTGTTGCTACCGGGGCGGTTTTTGCCTATCTTTACAAGGGAATCTACGCTTGGGGGCATTTTAGGCCGTGATAGCTGAAGCTTTCTTGAAAATACTGCCTTTTTGGATGATAATGGTCGTCAAAAGAGGTAAGTCGTGACTAAATGCCCGAAAAGTAAGCACCCCGATTGGGACTGGGACTATTGGGATGCCCAAATAGAGGGGTTTTTCGGAAAAGCCAAAAACGATTGCGAAGAGTGTCTTGAACAATGAGCGTAGCGGATAGCCCGTTTGATTCGGCTTGGAGGGTCGCTAAAGCTCCGTTTTATCATTCAGTCAATACGGATACTTCCGATCCAGAAGTAGCTGACAAGTTATTCCGGCTTCGTGATGAGCTGATGGCTGAGGGCATTACTTTTGATGCAGGTGGGGGTTATCCGATGGGTGGCCGTGATTGGGAGCTTGATTGGTCGTTAAAAGGTGCTACACCCGATGAGGTCATGGCTCGAATGAGAGATGCGGGCATTCCCTTCACATCTATAATGAGATATGAAGAGGAAGGTGATGAAAAGCTCAGCAACAGGCCGGATACAGATGATGAGGGCAATAAATACGATGCCGACTATGAAGATGGGGGGGTAATTATTGGTAGCGTCAAATGCCCCGAATGTAAAGGGGATGCTATGGTTATCCGAGAGAACGATGATGTAAAATCATTCACACTTGGTTGTAACGAATGTGGTTATACCGAACCCGATTACGATTACAGATTCCAATCTTTTGATAAATCATTCACCAAGTTTGACCAACAAAGAGCTGAGATGGCGAGAACCGTAGATGCTCAGATGCCCGATGTTGATGAAAATGTTGATTTGAACCTCAACATAGGGGGTAATCAAGGTGAATGTTGCCAAAATCTCCAAATTGAGTTTGAAAATATATTCAATGGAACGCCTTATGATAATTCTAATGGTTTTCAATTACTTTCATCTAAGCCTGATGCTATGTATGTTGATTGGGATTGGTGGGATGAGCCATGCGATGATGCAATTGCTATATTCAATGAGCAAATCAAGCCCGATTTGGAGTCTTTACTCAATGACCCTCAAACGGATGAAGATTTTGCCCACCTTGTTCAAGGTATTCTAAATCAAGCACTTGAGGCCATTCAAGAATACGAAGCCTGTCAGCGTGGCGGTTTCGGTGGCGTTGATTTCGGTGGCGACTTCACAGCTTCTGGTGATGTGTTTGAGGATAGCTGGAACATAGCCAAAATGAAGTTTAACCCATTTCCGCCCGAAGCAGAACCTTTTCTTGATGCTCAAGATCGTATGGCTAACCAAGAACAGATGCCAGCTGAGGATGAAGAAGTCAATGTGGATTTGAACCCTAATGGTGGAGAACCGGATAAGTGCTGTCTTGAAGCTCTACAATTGTATCAAGAATTGACCGGAGATCACACCAGAAGCAATCCTTGGATATGGTCTAAGGGTGTTGAAGGCGGAACAGATGGTTTAGGCGGGGGTGAATTAGATTGCGATGAGCTTCATTCATGGTTGGAATGGCTTGCTTATGATGACCCCGAAGCAGAATTGATGGGGAATGAGGATTTAGCACCAAAAGCGAAAAAGGTGCTTGAACAATGGGAATCTTGTATATCTGAGGGGTTTTCGGGCGATTTTACAGCTTCTGGTGATTCCTTTGAGGATGCTTGGGGCATTACCAAGTTTGATGCAGACCGAGCTATGCAAGCAAGGACACTTGATGAACAAGAGGAAGAAACAGCACCAATCATAAATCTTGAGCCACCGCTTGATTCTGGTGATGATCCATGTTGCGTCAATGCGAAGAATAAGTGGATTGAGGGGTTGAGAGAGATATTCGGGATGGATGACTCGTCTTTCGTGTTGAATGAGAGCTTGTCGGGTGTCAATCAAAACATAATTGACGGATACGAGAGTATGAGCTGTGAAGAGTTTATTGAAACTCTAAGGGATTTTTCAGGCGATATGCCCGGTGTGTATCATAGACTCAATGTTACAGATAGAAAGCCGGGTAATGAAACCCCAGAACATTGGTTGGCTCGAAGAATAATTGATGAGTATGACGAATGCGTAGCTGAAACGACTATGGGAAGCTCGGATGCCGTTGATATGTATCGCTCAGGTGACTCCTTTGAAGATGGTTGGTCTGTAGCTAAGAACCTCAACCCATCAGCTGGATTTCCGAGAAAGAGATGTTGGCTTTGCGAGAGGGTGAAGGATACTTACGGTGCATATCCAGAATTGCCTTGGTATCCGCCAAACTGGAATAGGCCGTGTGATTGTTCAGGAGGGGTTTGATGATAGATGAACCTAGAAATAACCTGCATTCCAAATACGGTTTTCGTTGCACGAACTGTTTCGAACCCATGTACTCGTTGAATGAAGCGAAGCAAATGGGCGTTACAGGCGTTCCGAGAGGCCAAGATGCCATGTCGGAGATTGGGTTTTGCCCCAATTGCGGTGGATTCACCGATACAATATCTCAAAGACGACTTAGTGATAACTACCTTACTAATGAGCCACTATACATGGGGCAGTATGAAACCTTAGACGATGCGATAGATGCTTTTCAGTTAGAAAGAATCAAGCGATCATTAGGTGCTGAAAGCGGGCATAGAGTCAAAAGAAACCTAAGAAATCAGCTTGATTGGATATATTACGCATCAAAAGACAAAGACAACAAGATAGATTGGGATGAATGGAGAAGATTAGTGGCAAAAGAGAGGGATAGCCTCAAGCTTCGTGATAAATGGGGGTATCTCGAATGACCGCATTTGACCGAGCTTGGGCTATTGTGAAAGCGGAATTGCCGGATTTGGATTTTAATGCAGAAGTCATTTCAAGACCGTCATGGAGTCCCTATGCAAAACAAGGTGATTTAGATTACCACTTCACCGTTGATCCTCATGTTGGTTTGGAATTGTTTGACGAGTTTGATAGGTATAACTTAGATGATGATTGGAAAACAACCGCACCCTACAACAAGATTACCCTACCCAAAGTAATGAGAGAGTTTTCGCAGAAACCGAGCATTCTTAATTATCCTTTGAATGTAGCTCAACGCCAGAATGCCCGCCATCAAGGAAAACCGATACCCTACAGCGTATTTACAAGTGCGATGACGGATGAAGATGAAGGGCAAAGTCCGGTTAGAAGGTGGCTTGAAGAGTTAGAGAACGAGGGGAGTAGAGCTTCATTGGCCGCAGCTCATACATCTCCAAAAGGCGATGTTGCGAATATTTTCCTAAATCCCGGTTTCGGGGGGCGAGGTATCGGTCAGCACCTGCTCGGCTCAATATTACAAGACACAGGGCTTGTAGGGGATAACCAATTTTCAATCGAAGGATATGATTTGTGGAATAGCTTAGGTGGAAAGCTAACTTCTGGTGGTGATTTGACGATTCATGATTTCAATAAATTGCCGGGTATGGGAGGTAATGAATGGTCTGAATACTACAGGGACAAATCTATGGTTGATAGAACAAAAGGGGATTTCAGATTCACAAGACCCACCGAACCCAAAGTAGATGATTTTGGCGGTAGAATGTTTGTTCGTGACCCTGATTACATGAGTGAGGGTGATGAACCATTTGAGTACAGCCCCCCAACTGCATTCCCTCACCAGTATGACCGATTGCCCTTCTATCTATTTACTGATGGAGAGGATCATCCCTTGAGGGGCAGATACCCTCTTGAGATTGCGTACTTGGGTTCAGACCCGAAAGCCGTCACAAATGTTGGAAGGAGAAGGATTGAATGACCACCTTTGACCGAGCTTGGAAGATAGCAAAGAATAGTCCTCATCAGTTAAATCACCCCCCTATGATGATAAGAAAACCGATAAACGACCCTTCTGAAGCTATTGATTATCTTATTTGGCTTCACAATTCAAATTGGTCATATCACTATGACGATGACCCTTCAGACGGGATGGTGATGATGCACCATGATGGAGAGGGTGGAAGAACCACTACTGATTGGCCTAACCCTATAACCGAAATGATGGGGGAACGCCATCGTGAGATGTGGGATAACATCAACCCTTGGACTGTCTTGGAAGATATGGGGGCGTTTGATAATGTTCGTTATGGTGAGGATTCATGACCGCCTTTGACCGAGCTTGGGATTTGGTGAAGATGCCTATCTATCACCCTTATCAAGTCAATACTGATGATTGGCATGATAATGCTAAGAATTACAAGTTTGATGTAATCAATATAGCTGAAGATAGAATAATGGGGCATGGAGATTACAACCCAAGGCTTTGGGAATCAGAACATGGCGATGCACAGGGCTATGCAGGGTACATAGATGAAGATGATGACCCCGAACTCGGCCCATATCTCCAAATGGTTCTATTCCAAATGGCTAATGATAAGAGGGGCAAAGGGCTATCAAGAGATAGGCTAAATGAAATGATAACCGAATTGAAAGGATATGAGGGCAAAGATTTACCGATTAGAGCTACCAATATTGAAAACGATACCGTTGATTATTGGAATAAGCTGGTGGATGAGGGCATGATTGATAGTGCATCGCAAAAGCCATGGGTAGCTACAGACCTAGAAGGCAAGATTCACCCTAAGATTGAGAAAGAGTTTCGCTATCTTCGAAGATTCCCTGATATGTTCACAGCAGGGGGGTATGATCCGAATAATGATGAGGCATTCGTCAATTTAGGCGGTATGACATGGGATGCTGCGGGCTGGGGCGGTAAAACAGACGAGGATGAGATGATTAGAAGGATAATCCAAGTATTAGCCCATGAGCAAGCTCATCAGGCACTAAGCCCGCCTCATTCTGATGATTTATGGGAATACGCAAGGCACAGGGGCGAATATCCCGAAGGATTGAGCGAATCCGAAAGAGAAGAGTTAGCGAGAGAGAAGCAACGAGAAGTAAATAGAAAATGGACTTCAGCTCAAGAATATGCTGCTCATGCAGCTGAAGCTCACACGATGGGTGCAACACCAGAAGAGAGATTCAAGGCATTGAACGAATACCCCGATTCCGATGTTGGCGATATACTGGATTTAGCTCGCAATCCTGAGCAAGTAGGCATAAATCCATTCAATACTTGGCCGTTTGAGGTATCTATGGGAAGAAGGGCAAGACAAAACGCAAAGAATCGTATTTTGGGCAAACAATAGTGAAATGTTAAAGTCAATTGTCCTCCGTATCTCATTCAATGGGTAATCTCGGAGAGTCGTTTGACACCGCTTGGAATCTGGTTAAGGAAGAACCCGATGAATCAACAGATGCTTGGGATGATGTTCATTATAGAGGTAAAGATAATTGTGATAGCTGTGGTTCATACAGGGATCCCAATAGCGATTATTGTAGGGAATGTTTTGACGGGGCTACGCCAAGAAATAGAGAAAATCCACATCCCCTTGATGGGATGCTTGATGATTCATTTGTAAGTGCAAATGAGGCGTATTCTCTATTGGATGAGGGCTATGAGCCTAATTACGACCCAGTAGTAGAAGCTGCAAAGAACATCCTTGAGGCTATGGGCTACAAAGTTAGCAAACCTATTGAAATGGGGCCAGAAATGTTGGCACGGATACCTGACGATGATGATTGGGAGAGAGAAAATAGAGATAATCTTGAACCTAACAAGGAAATGAGGCGAAGAAAATGAGTAGTTTTGAAAAAGCTTGGAAAATAACCAAAGAAGAAGATGAAGATGATGAGGATTGGATGTGCGAGAACTGCATAACTACTGATATGAGTGGTAAATGCACCCATTGTCTATCAACACCCGAAGATAGAGAGAAAAAATACGCAGAAGAAGATGCTATGAAAAAAGCGATGACCGATGAAGAGATGGTCTATGTGAAGATGCCTAAGTCTATGCTTCCAATAATAGAAATGCTAACTCAAAACCCAGAAATGTGGTTGCAGACGGGTTATGATATGGGTGGTGATTTCGCAGGTCTTTCAAGAAACAGGCCAAGCGAAAAAGAGCTATTTGGAGATGATTGGGAAATGACAGAAGATGACATGAAATCTCTTAGTGGCATGGATCAATACTCAGAAGATTTTCCTTACGATTTGAATTACAGATTGGGATATGAACGAATCGGTGAAGGGGATTACGGTGAAAGCGGATATAGTTACGACCATGACGGAGCAGGGCATAAAGGAAGGGTCGAAAGAATGAATATGCTTGCATTATTACAAAGATTGGCCGATGGCGAATATGAAGATATGAGAAATATATTTTGAGGTGATTAAGATGAGTCAAGTAGTAATTAGTGTAACCCTGCTCGGAAATGTTGAAGGTGGCGTAGATGATGAATCTGGGTTTTACTTTGAATTGGAAAAGGCATTGGGTCAAGTAGCTCAAGAGTTTGGGCTAAACGCACATATTGACGATGTGCATGATAATGCCGATGGCGGTTTGATGCAACCTGATAATTTTGAGAAGGCTTGGACTGTAGCTAAGAATGAAAGATTCGGAGAGAAGTTTAACGAAAAGCTGCGAAGGATGAAGGAAGGTGCAAGAGGCGTTCCAGAGAAGTTTAGCGATTTGAAGCCAACGACTGGTGAGGATCATAATCGAAAGGTTATGGCTAACATATTAGAAACAGATAATGATGGTATTGAAGATGAGTATGAAAGGCTCAAGGATATGTTTGACAACGAACCGCCTTCACATTCAGCCCCCAATGCTCTTGGTTCAAAAGGTCTGATTGATAGAGCAAGAAAGGCTGGCCCTGTAAAGAAATCAGATGAAGCTTTCTATGTAGATGATGTAAGAGAGTTAGTCATGCAGGGTTATGAAGTCATGGATGCTGTTAGGCAGGTATCACGCATTCTCGGATTAAACGGTTCTAAATTGATGCGAGCTTATGTAGAGGCTTACAGATGACCGCATTTGACAAGGCTTGGGGCATTGTTAAAGATTCTGAAAGCGATTGTTCATCCTGTGGAATAGAACTTACCGGACAAAACATATCCCGTGTCTCCTATCATGATGTTAAACCGGGGTCGCTTTGTAATGATTGTAGTGATAGAAGATTGATTGAGTCAGGGGTAATGAGAAATCCTAACTCACCAACGAAGGAAGATGAAGAGATAAAACCCCGTTCTGATTTTAATCCAGAAATCAGAATCGTGCCTCAACCATGCCCTAACTGTGGTGATATGAATATGGAGGCATACCTTCTAAACGAGGAAGATATGGTTATGAATTGTTGGGAATGCGGTTTTACTAATCATACTGATACCGATTCATGGGAATGGGATGAGTTTGGGAGGTGAGGTGAGGATGACCGCATTCGACAAGGCTTGGGATATTGTGAAAGACGAAGAAGAATGCGACTCATGTAATGAAAATAAGCCAATTGTTGCCCGTGTGCCTTTTGATGGCCCTTTTTATCATGGCTTATGCCGAGAATGTCATAATGAACATTTGGAAAATACGAGATGATTAAGATGACCGCATTCGACAAGGCTTGGAAAATAGTCAAGTTTTCAGATGACCCCGAAAAGCTCCGAGAATGGGGCGAGAGGGTAAAAGAATATCACGAAGAAGGAGAACGGAGAGGATTCCGAATTATTGACCATGACATGGAGAAACCTGTGAGCTGGGATGTGGATGAAGAAACGGGGATGCCGATAGAAAGTATTTCTGAATGTTCGGTTGAGGTTTGCGACAGATTTTCACCCGATGGTGGCGTGTGTGAAAAGTGTGCTGATATAGCTTACTCTCACGGGCCGGGTTCACAAAAGGAAAACCCAAATTATCCAGACGAGCGAATCTGTGATTATGGTGATGAAACGGGCGAGTGCATGAAACCATCCGTAGGCGTTAATGCCGGAGAAGGATCAGCGAGCTGGCTTTGCGAAGAACATTGGAATGAGCATTTCTAAGTCTTATCAATGGTGTTGTTCGGATTGAAAAGGAACATATACGCATAGGGGTGCGCCATTGTCATGTCTGACAGCTCTAAGTCGGATATGTTAGTCGAATTGTTGGCGTTTGCGATAGTGCTACCATTAACCATGATACTGTGGCCTATGGTGAAGATTATTGATTTTGTCGTAGCTCTAACTAGAAAATTAGGGGTTTAGTGAGGTGCGAGAGGAAGCAAGGAAAGAATGTATGGTAAATTGCAGCACATACAATAGGGGAGTCAAAATGAACGCTTAGACGAGTCTGCTTCCTCTCACAATATTACTAATACTACAATTCATTATGAATAGTGCGGTAATCTTTTCATGAATGGTAATACACATTGTTAGCATGAGTGGTAGCGTTAGCCCTTTTGAAGTGGGTTGGTCTATCACTAAGGAATCCGATGATAAGCCCGATAGGTTTGATTTTCAAGCTGAATATGATCCTACTGGATTAGTCCCAGAAGGCTATGCAGAAAAGCATCCAAACGAGTATTGGGAAGAAGCTCACGGCAAAGGTAGCAATCCCCGTGATTGGGAAGAAATGTCAGAAGAAGAGAGAGAGGCGTATGATGAAAGATACTTCTCTAACCCCCTGCCTTATCCTCGACCTTTGGGTTTGCTACCTCATTCCGAGATAAACAGATACCGTGATTTGTTAGATGAGTTTAGAACGCAGTTTTCAAGGTTTGAGCATAACCCCAATCTTTCTGAAGATGAACGCATGGAATTAGCTGTGTCGCTGTTTAACCCTGCAAACGAAGCTGCGAATCTTAGTGAGGACTTTGCTGAAGCGTTATCCAGTGAAATAACATACAGATCGCAAGAGCAAACCGTTGATGCGGGCAGAAGAGGCGACATTCATGCGGGCGGTTGGAAAAAAGACGGCACACCTTTCGAGCCAAGAGGCGATTCAAAACACCTGCCTTTCACCCAACAATTCCAAGATATTCATACTGGCGAACCGATGACCATTCGCTCTTTGCTACTGAAAGCTCTTGGCGACCCCGATGATATGTTTTGGTGGGATCGGTTCTTTGGGGGCAAATATCCGGGTGATGGTCGCCAGATATTTGATTGGTTAGAAAACAACAAGGACATAATGAATAGATACAAAGACGATAGAAAGGTTAGATGGGATGTTGATGAACAAGTCAAAATCCCTAAGTTTTCAGACACAATGGGGCGAACTTCGGGTAAAAGACCCGTGAGCGAAGCCAATAAAATAGTTAGTATGAATCCGAGTGGAGGTTTTGGCGCACCGGATAAAATGCCCGGAGCTTCCTTCGGTTTGCCTGTGCATCTGTGTCATGTAGGTGGCCGATTAGGTATGGTAGCTGGTTCAACCTGCGGTGGCTCAGACGGTAAAATGTGTTATGCAAAGCAAGGCAGATACCCATTGAACCCAAAACAGACTCAACTATGGAGGAACTTTCACGGACTAACGGATGATGACCCTTTGAGCTACGCTTCTGCCTTTGCTCACCGTGCGCCAGCTGAATCGTTTTATTACGGCACTAACAAGTTTAGGCACATGGATAGTGGGGATTTACAAGAAGGTGAAGAAGAAACAGATCGTGATTATGGGGCGCAACATTTCGCTATGTTGAACGATATAGCTTCAGCAACACCTCAATTAGAACATTGGTTGCCTACAAGAGAATCGGCAGGGGTCAAATCATTCTTAGATAGAAGAGGATGGGATGCTATACCTAAGAATATGAATGTCATGTTGTCATTACCATGGATAGGACAAGCTGTTGATAATGAAATAAATGAAGCGTATGGTTTGCCTCTCTTGGGAGAGGATTTCTCAGCAGGTTATGAAGAATTATTAGAGCATCCTCGAATAAAGGCAAGCTCGGCATCTTCCTTAGATCCTTCAGTTAAGTCATGCCCCGCTTCTATGTTAGGAGGTAATTGTGAAGATTACAATTGTGATGATTGTTGGCATGGAACTGAACCGATAAGTTTCAATGTTCATCAAGGCAGTACCAAAAACCGTCCTCAAAATCTTAACTCACGACAAAATCTTAGAGTCGCCTATGGTGATGACCTAAAACCGAGAGTCGTTGATTCTGGTTTGGATATTACTCAATTCATGCGTAAAATATGATTTCAACCCTGTCATCTATAACAACGCTCATAAGGCTCTCATATTACAGGCCGATACGATGAGCCGTCATGTATCGGTAGTGATGTGGGAAGAATTATACCGCAGAATGGAGAAAGAAAGGGGTCGAGAATCCAAATCATCGTATGTGAATCATGCGTTGCAGCACTACTTTAGGCTCATAGATGAGCAAAAGGAAGGATAAGAAAATGAATGGATCATCACAAATACCAATGTGGCAACCACCAGCTGAACAAACAGGGAATAGGGTTGATGTTAATCTGATAGCTATGCTTCTATGGCAATCGCTTCTTACAGGCGTTGCAGTAGGCATATCTCACAAAGATTGGTATCTACCGAATGCAACACCAGCCGAAATGGGATTACAATACGGACTAATCGCATTTGGCTTTTTATGCACATCTATGGTTCTGTTCCAAGTAGGCGGAATAAGAGATAGTATGGCTATGAGAGCTGAGTTTTCAAAGGAAGCGAGTTATGACAAATGGTTTAGAAATCAAATGCAAATGACCAACAGGCGTATGCAAAAACAACAATATTACCAAGAGCTACAGGGGCAAATGGCTGTTATGCAGCAACAATCTCAAGGAAGAGATGTATTTGGACTTCCCAACACACCTGCTTCAGATGAGGATGATGGGCGATCCAACAACTGAAGTAGGTGGGGACTAAATGTGGCCGTTTTCAACAAGACAAGAAAGACAAGCAGCAGAAATGGCTCAGATATTAGCAGAAAACTCCTACGAAAGAAAAATGGAACGAATGGCGGGTTGGGTTCGCACATTTGTAGCATTAGCAATAGGCATAGGCGGAACTTTCGCCATCTTAATTATATTAGACGAATTAGGAACATCCCCAGTCGGGCTTTGGGAGTATTTGAAAGACCAAATATGAGTGGGCTGGCCGTATGAGTGCGGTCATCGCAGGGCATCTGCTAATTAGCTCGGTTCACGCCTTGCAGAAGTTTTACCGTATTCTTAGGCCATATCGTATTGGAATATACGGCCCAAGTATGACTGGTAAGACTACATTAGACCAATATCTGACCGTTCCGGGCGACATAGACCCGATACCAATTGAGATGCGAACATCCCACCCTATGGTCAATGGTCACGCCAAAGCCCCTAAACCTCATAGAAAGTTAATCAAATACAAAAAAGATAGGATCCCAATTTCTAATTCGGATATTGCAGGGCAAGCTCAATTTAGGAATCTCTGGATAGAAGATATGTTTGGCCGTAAGTGCGAGATAGTCATATTCATGGTGGATCATAGAGTATTAACAAGTCCGTCTTTTGCTAAGGATTCTTTGGCTTCATTTAGATATTTAATAGACAACATAACTCGAAAAGATGTTAGCACGGCCATATCCAGAAAGGCGAAAAAAACTTCTCGTAGCAACTATATGCCGAAAGTCGTAGTATTCTTAGTGAATAAAATGGATTTATGGTGGTCGCCTCAAGCTCAATACCTTTGGGATAATAACCTGCAAAGGGAACATCCCATCGTTGCCCCCTTTAGAAACGAGTTAAGACGGCTTAGAAAGGCCGGAGTTAGAGCCGATATAGATGCAATATCGGCACAACATGGCGTAAATGTGGAAAAGGTGTTAATATCTATTGTAGAACTACTGTAAAACACGGAATGCTTAATTGGTTGTCAAGGTTGGGATAGCTAACATGAGCTGGACAGGCAACATCTTGCCCAACTGGATTGCGGGCAATCCCAACGCAAAATTAGCAGGTTTAACCGATGAACAATTAAAACAGGTAGCGGCCAACACAGGGCTTGCATTTCCTATGTTGAAAGCCCAACAAAGAGCTGAAATCGCAAGTGCCGGAGCTACTGGTGGCTACGGTGGAGCTGAGGAAGTAGTACCTACGGTTGAGGTTCAATTGGTGCAAAACCCCGATAATCCCAAAAAGGCACGAAAGAAAAACATCAAGAAATTGCGAAAAGCGTTGAGGCCACCGAGCTATTTGTTGGGTCTTTGGCGTATTTACAGATATAATGGAACATTTGAGTGTGCTTGCTGTGGTGTTGATGTGAGGCGTTTTCTTGAAGGGGATAACGATTACGCCCAAATTATTGATTATGATTTGCCCGGTAAGGTCAGTTTAGCAGATTTGTATTGGTTTGACGATGAAACAGGCAACTCAATAATCCCTCATGCTCGAACAAGAGGCGATCATGGTGATGAAATGAATAGCACACTATGTCCGGCTCATCTGCATATTTATCATACATTGAGAAAGCTAGTGCAAGAGGATGAAATGTCTGCCGATGGCTTACGCCCAGTCAGCAAAGGTACTAAGTTTCTCAAAGTTCCCGGTATGAGTGCTTTGATGGGGGGTTCTTCTGCCCAAAACCGTTCAACAACAGAATCCTTGTTAAAATACGAACCATTCTTCAAGATGATTCAGCAAGACACCAAACACAAGAAGGGCATTGTCCTAACTCAATATCCCAATCCAATAACAGGTGTGGCCGATTTAGTGTCGGTTACATTTGACCTTAGAGCTTTGCAGATGAGTGACGCTATGTCCCAAAGGCAAGCGATTGGCCTTCAAAACGCCAATATGACCCAAAATACAATACCGTCTGCACAGGCAGGGGTTAATCAAAGTCCTCAATCAACGGGAGTAGGGCAACAAACAAATTAGAAAGGAGAAATGAAAATGGGCTGGTTTTTTAACAGGAATAATGAAACCCCAACACAACAATTCGGTGCATCAAATAGCATGGGAATGACAGGTATGGGAGGATATGGAATGCAAGGTGGAATGGGTGCTATGGGTGCTGCGGGTGGAATGATGGATCCGATGATGATGCAACAGATGGGGCAAAATCCCATGATGCAACAGATGGCTAATGACCCAGTTATCGCCACATCAAGATTGTTGCAGTATTACGACCCTCTAAATCAATTCATTGTAGCTAATCAATTTAGCATGATGATGGATTTAGTAGCAGAAATTGTTACACTATCGCTAAAGGACTTCTTTTCTAATGTTCAACTTGCAGCAGGTGAAGATGGTAAGCTCAGTTTAGACACAACTACGCTCCCCGCTAACATAGCAACACTATCTCCTGAAAACCTTGCTTTGACTTTGCAGACTTTGAGGCAATCAGCTCAACAACAGCTTCAGATGAATCAACAACAAACACAAATGCTACTACAAGCACATAACCCTATGATGAACCCTCAACCGGGATTCTTTGGTAGCTTAGTCGGTGGCCTGTTAGGTCAGCAAATGCAGAACCAAGGCGGTATGGGTGCTATGGGTGCAGGGGCAGCAGCTCTAATATGAGGGGATTCAAATGAAGGAAGGCGTTAGAGCAAGATACTGGAGTAAGTTCAAAGCTCGCAAGAAGCATTTTCTTTCTGGTAAGTATCGTTTGAAAAAGAATAGACGAAGAAAGGTTTTCGTTAGTAGTATGTTTTCGGGTCTTGGCGGCTCAACAAAGGGGGAAGAAGAATAATGAAGGAAGAAGATAGGGAACAAAGAACACCTTATGGAACGACAATGGCTGATACGACAATGGAAATGTTTGCACCGAACAAAATGTTGGTTGAAAGTGCAACGATGATTTTTATCATATCTTTCATGCTTCTAATTACATCTGTAATGCTTTGGAAAGGCCCGTCTATGGATCCGACTTTCTCTATGGTTGCTATATTTGGAGTATTCTTTACATTCTTCCTTGCAGTTAGACAATATGCGGCTTTTCGGTAAGCCCCCCATCTTTGCCGATGGCGGGGCAGTACCGCCCACCTACACCAGCGGCCTTCTATCAACAGCCTTCTCAAAACAAGGGGTATTCACCACTTGACTTTAACAGGGATGGAAAGGTCAATTTTGCAGACATAAGGGCTGTAGCTGATAGGAATAATGACGGCAAGTTAGGGATTGATGATTTACACGCTTTAGCCGATCAAGTATTGCCTCGCAAGAAAGAATGTTCTCGGTGTGGGAAGCCATTGAAAAAGAAATCAAAGTATCAAACGGGGGTGTGCGTTGAGTGCTATCGAAACCCAACTGATGAAGAAAGGTGCATAGCAGTAACATCATCTGGAAATAGGTGTCAAAGGCGTATATCGGACAAATCACAAAAGGGTTATTGTGGCATACATCTACGCAAGCATGAAGCGTAATAGCCAATAACGATGGTATAACATCAAGCAATACATGGGTGGTAGGCGGATACGCAAGAATTGTCCCTTCTGCCAACATCCAGAAAGAGATTCTATTGAATTAGACATAAGAGCTGGGAAGCTTGACACTAATGATGTAGATAGAGATCAAGGTTGGGCTAATGGTTTAGCTCACAGGCACATGAGAAACCATGCAGGTGCTTTCTTCAATGAGTCAAATGTGGATTGCCCAGTCTGTACTCATCCAGAAAGGTCTGAAATAGAATCGGCCATTCTTGACCATAGAGCTACAATAATTGATTTTTCGGAAGAATTAGATATTCCCGAATTGACCATTACTCATCACATGGAGAAACATACCAAGCCTCTAATCCAAAGACAGGCAAATATCGAAGTTATACCGAAAGCAATTCAAACTACGCACGATAGCTTGAATCGTGTTGAATCTAACATGAATAGAATGGATACTTTGCTATCTATGCACTTAGACCGATTAGAGGAACAGATGGTTGAGAATGCAGATATGGTATCAAGCAAGGATTTGGATTTAGCCATCAAGATGCACCGTGAAGTCCGTGAAACATTGGGAGAGTTAGCCAAATGGATGGATAAGCTCAAGGAAGTGGATAAGGTTGAAAGTGTGTCTGTAATCACCATAATGCAAGAGTATTTCTCGGAGAAGGCACCAGACGAGTGGAGAACGATTAGGCAGATGTTAGCAGAAGCGGGGGTGATGGATGAATGAGCTACCATATCGGAAGAAGGCCGGAGGAATTACAGCTCAAGGAAGGGCCGTATAGCAACTACGAATCAGTATTGCATGGCGATTTGCCTACTACATACGATGGTCTATTCGAATTGCTTGACGCTATGGACTATGTAATCAAGGAATGGGGAGAATCAATGATACCCTTTGGTTTGACCGATATGGCGGAAGAAGTATCGCATGAAATATACAGTCATAACATAAACACAAGATTTGCGATTTATTCATACTTAGACGAACAAAGCACCGAACAAATGGACTTTGTTGATGTTATGAAGCAGATGAACAAGCTCAAGAACGCATATCTCCCACTAGCTAAATCCTATGCGAGAGTTCCATCTTTATCTCATTGGTATCTCAACCTACCCATGCGTGTCGCAACGGCATTCAAAGGTATTAGGCAACTTGAAAGAGATAGAGCAAGAGAGGCAATCAGAAGAGAGGATGACATAGCAAGAAGGGGGTTGCATAAGTGACTGATGAAATCGTCAAAATAGCAGCTAATCCCCGTGATATGGGGAATATATGGCGACCACGAACCCAAGAGATGACAGGTGGTTTCAATCCAAGACAGGTCTTAGATCTGCAAATCAACCCCAATGAAGATGATGATGATTTAGCTCATAACTCTCGCAACACGACTGAGGATACAGAAAGCAGGGATCAAGCTGACCCCGATAAGAGGCGTGAAAGAGCTTTGAGGGAATTGATGCCCGGACTACAACACATACAAATCAAACCAGAAGTTATGTCTGATGTAATCGAGCGTTCTCCGAGATTTGAAGAAGAAAACAAACTTCTTGAGTCAAGATTGGGGGTAGATTTGGGTGCAAGAGGATTATCCTTCTCGGCTGGCGCACATAGAGGCACGGTTAGAAGCGATACACCGTATGTGAATTATGGGCGAGGCACTACTAATGCCTTCGGCAAGTCAGAAGATTTACTCAAAGCTGCGAAAGACAAGTACAAGTCACGCAAGTATGAAGATGACGAGGATGATGAAAAGCCTAAGAAGAAATCAAACAAGCGTGAAAAGAGGTCTAACAAGCGACCTGCTAAGAAAGGCAAGGCCAAAAAGAAAGCAAAAAAGAAGATGCCGATGCCTAAGAGAGGGGCTGCACCACCGCCAAGAAGCAGGGGGTCTGAAGCTCAGATGCCTCTAAAGTTCCGCAATCCGGGTCAATATAACCAACAGCAATCAAAGAGGCGAATGGGTGCAGGTAGTCCAATGCCCGATATGAAACAGGGCAGGGGAACAAAGCTACCACCTTCTCCTAATATGGGAACAAGGATGCCTATGCCTATGAGAGAGGAATCAAGAAAACCCGATAAGCTCACGGACAAACAGCTTGGCGACCCTCTTGGTTCGGAAGATCCGTTAAAGATGCTAAAATCAAAAGGTGGCTTAGGTAGCTTAAACAGAACAGAAATTATCGGACTCAAAAAGAAAATTGAGGCGTTGATGAGGAAATTAGAAAAATTGACGAAGGCGACACCCGAAAACGAAGCAAAAGATAAGGCAGGTGCTACCCCTAGTCAAGATACTGCAAGCGCACCTCAAGGCGGAACAGAAAACGATGAGAAGCCTTGGATGTTCTATCATGATGCTACTCCCCTCTTAGTAGCGGGAGTAGTGGGCAAGAAATGAGCCGTTCATGGATGTTTGACCCTAATTATTTCACTATCCAAAAGGGTTGGGGAGTGTATGACCTCGACCAAGTGATAGAGTCCTTTGTCAATGGTCAGGGAGCTGCGGTTCAAGATTTAATGCAATTAGACCATCATAATGTTCGAGAAGGTTTGTTATCGGGGGTTGAGATAGACGCAATAGACATGGCTATTCGTAATGCCTTGATTACATCTGAAGTGTATGAGGTATTGCATAGTGGCCCTACTGACCCTCAGTTTGAGAATGCCGCAAAGTTAGCTATACAAGCGGGCGCACCTATCATCAATACTGCAATCCAACAACAAAATCAAATCAATGCAGGTAGGGGAATACCACCTATGCCTATGGCGTTCCAATCGGATAGGACTGGTTCTGTTCAAGTTAATGTGCCTTGGGTACATGGTGCTTCTGCCGAACCTAAGCAGGTACTCCTACCGGGAACAAAAAACGCAAACCCCTTTAATTCTAATAATCAATTGATTACTCATATAACGAGTTCTAATACGAAAAGGGAAGAAGGTTGGGCAAGACCCTATGAAGAAGCACTACAAAGTTCAGGGAGAGAAGAAACAAAGAGAAACGATAGGTATATCCGAGGGCATAAGGATCTTAGCAATCGTAATCTGATTTCGTTTAATGACAATAATCAGGCTTTACAGATGAATACCGCAGTTCGTGAGCATTTTCAACAAGCTCTTGCTCAGGGGTTGGATAGATCTTCAGCCATGAACCACGCAAAGGAAATGTGGATGCAAGACAACAGGGCATTCCACATGACTGGGCATCATCACCATGCCCAAGAATCAACCTATGGCCGTGTTATACGCCCAGATGATGGCGAGCAACCGTTCTCCGATGCGGAGATAGAACACGAAATGCAGATGAGGCAGGGTACTGACCCCGAAGTAACTCAAGCTCCGCAGACTAACCCTTCAGCCGTTATACACCCCGATCATAGAGAAACCACATGGTTGAAAAATATGGTATCTAATCAAAGACATTCATTCTATGACAAAGATACAGGAATGGCTAATCCAAAGGTAGTAGGCTATTTGACCGACCATCATTTCATGGATGAGATGGAAGCTTCACAATTCGTAGAAGATGTAAGTAGAAAGCAGAACGGTATGCCTACAAGTGGTAGTATCAAGAATAGATTCTTAGAAGCTCTACTCAATCATCATGTAACTCAATCATCAGCAGTACCTACATGGTATGACGATGCACCACCGCCAAATGTAGCTGAGGCATTAGACCCCTCACAAGCTGCGGTACAACAACCGACTGAGGTACTACAACGACCCGAACCGATTACAGTACATACCGCACCGCCA
>TARA_B100001175_G_scaffold173166_1_pt1 | contig 19631 bp, 18 predicted proteins | sample TARA_B100001175 | Tara Oceans TARA_B100001175
TTTTGATAATGGAATATTCCAAAAAGAAATAAATAGCGATGAAAATACACCACTTCTACTTCATAATCGAAAATTAGACCTAGATGTACTACGACAAATGTTCAATTTTAAATTAAAAGCTTACCAAAACAAGAGAAATATTGAAATTATTGTTAATATGAAATTTCACGAGACTAATTTTACTGGAATCAAAGACTTAATACCAGAAATCAATAGAATTATAAGAAATTTTTTGTGTATAGATTTACAATTTAAGCTAATAATGATTCCAGATATTCAATATCCATTTAAGCCACTACATTGGGAAATTGAATTCCCAACATATGGAAATTTATTGAAATACGGTAATAATAATCCAATTGCAAAAGATATAAAAGCTTGTTTATATTCTGCTTTAGAGAGAGAAAACGAACAAATCTATAATAACTGGAATGCAATATACAATCCAACTCAAAATGCATTCTTGTGTTTAATGAGAATTCAAAATGATTTGAGGGGAATTTTAAAGTTCGATGAAATACTTGAGAAATTTAGAATAGAAAGAAAAAATGTTTAGTCAACTTTTTTACTAAAACCTGAATTATAACATGATAAACACACAGCTTTATTGCCTACTACATATTCATTATTTTCAACCAAAGAAAAACCGTTATTTCCATCATAAATTGCAATTTTCCAAATTTTTTTATGCTTTATATAGCATCTAGAATCAAATCGTCCTTCGTTTTTACATAAAATACATGTGAAAGGGATATATAAGTTAATCATTAAATATGTTTTTCTAAAAAAAATATACAAACTAAACTTATTAGAATATATGATGGATTCTATAAAAATGCGTAGAATCATTGGCAAAGATTATAAAAATTATGAAGAATATATTAAACATCAAAAAGAAAAAACTAATAATCCAACAAAAAGAAAAAAATGGTTGAACAAAGAATGGGATATGAAAATAAATATATTTAGAACAACTTTTCAGTATTTTAAAGATGAAAATATTTTAAAAGAAAATATGAAATGTTTGTGTTTTGGAGCTAGAACGGGACAAGAAGTTGTAGCGTTAAACGAAATTGGTATGAAAGCAACTGGTATAGACATAGTGCCAGAACTACCATATGTAATAGAAGGAGATGTGCATGACGCCCCTTTTGATGATGAATGTTTTGATTTTGTATTTACAAATATTGTTGATCATTCTATTTATCCGGAAAAATTTATGACTGAAATAGAAAGAGTTTTGAAACCCGGATGTTATTCATTAATACATTTACAATTAAATTGTAAATCAGACAAATATGCTGAGAACGATATTTATAATTCAGAATCAGTTATAAAATTATTAAAAAATTCTCAAGTTGTTGTAAATAGAGAAATAACTGAAATATTTACTAAAGAAATAATAGGTATGAATTGGGAAATTTTAATGAAAAAAAACAAGTTTTAAAATCTTAGATTTTACATATTTAACATTGTAAATTATACTATGATTGAAAATCCTAAAATAAGTGTTGTTATTACATCTTCTCTGATACCATCACATCCTTCTATTGAAGTGATAAAAACTACAATAGAGTCTTTAAAATTTATTGGTTTAAAAAAAGAAAATTCAGAAGTGTTGATTGCACAAGATAATCATCCAAAAAGGCCAAAAAAAAGAGGTCCCAGATATGGAATATATATAAAGAGACTACAAGATTATTTAAATAAAAATCCAGACTTTAACTATAAAATATTAAAAGGAAGGCCTGGTAATAGAATAGGGCTTGTTGGAAATGTAATGAATGCATTTAGACATGTAAAATCAGAATATGTTTTAGTAATTCAACATGATATGCCATTTCTGGACAAAGGTATCGATATAAACAAAATAATGGAAGATATGAAATCAAATCCAAAAATGAAGCATGTTCGCTTCAACAGAAGACGTAATATTCCAAGAGGTTTTGATGGTGAAAATAAAAATTTGTTTGGAAATCAAATAAAAGCAAACAATTATACTTATACAAGTACTGGTGGATGGTCTGATAATAATCATATATGTTTAGCTTCATATTATAGAAATGTTGTATTTCCTCGATGTAAACCGGCTGGATTTATGGAAAAATTTTTGAATGGAACGCATAGAGGTGGAAGCGGACATAAAGAATCAAATCATATATTCGGTACTTATTTATACGGACCAAAGGGGCAAAAACCTGTGATTTGGCATAAAAATGGTAGAAAATTCTTAGCAAAAAAGTAAATTCTTAAATTGAATATTCATCCATATTATATACTGATCTGGCATAGTTCCAAAAATTTGATAAATCATATTCTGTCATATAAACTACGTGATCAAATAACAACATTGAAACTGTTTTTGAGTTAGAATCCTCATATTCCTCTAATTCTTTTAAATTTGTTATACGTTTTTTTGTAATTAAATATAGAATATTTCTATAAGTTTGAACAATTTTTTCAGAAGGTGGTGTAAAATTATTCAAAAAATAAGACAAATCGTTATAAACCCATCCAATAGCACAAGATATTATTGCTTTATTTGTATCTCCGCCCCCAGTTTCAAACCATTTTGCATACATATCGATTATATTTGACATTTTAGATATATTACGAATGCCTATATTAATTAATTTTTGTTTTTCAGAAACAATTGGTAACCAATTCATAATTTCAATTTTTAATTCATTTGGTAAGTTTGTTATTTGATTGAGTATACACATAATTGTTTACTTGATTTAAAAGTTTTAGAGAAAACAAAAAAAAATACATAATAAAATTAATATATAATGGATCTAATATTGTTAGTTTTACTATTTTTGATAATGTTAGCCCTTTTCACATTAGTTTTTCTTAGTTTTAACATACTTTTGACAAATAAAATGAATAATAATTCTTTGGAACTAGAATCTACATCAGAAGAAGAAACCAATTTAGAAATACAATATGTAACAGAATCAGAATCTTCTAATTCAGAATCATCTGAAAATGGGTTATCAAGTAATCATATAAGACAAGAGGAAAGTTGTAATAAATCAAAAGAAATAAGACAAGAAATAAGAAAAAATAATATTCTAAATGAAAATGGTGAAAGATTAGATGGTAAAGTATTAGCGGATTATTCAGATAATGACGACGTATATGGTTCATGTGTACAACCTTTTGTACACGAAGCATGTACAAAATATGCGAGATGTACTGATTCTCACGATTTAAAAAGTGGTTGTTATATTAAATCAAAACATGGATTCATTGTTGGATGTCCAGCAAAATGTTGTAATTCAGAACCTTTAACTGAAGAAGAGTCTCCATTAGAAGAAGAGTCTCCATTAGAAGAAGCGTCTCCAATAGAAGATGAAGAGTCTCCAATAGAAGATGAAGATTCTCCAGTAGAAGGATTTTTAAATTACAAGAAGTGGTTCAAGCCTCAATTTGGCTATTGATTTTAAAATCCCATTTTATTTTCAGCGATTTGTTCTAAAATATTTATATTGTAAATCCTGTTTGCTTCTGCCAATAATCTTAATTCAAAATGTAGATCTCCATCACATAATGGCATAAATAGGTCATTAATATTATCAATTCCTAATCCAACATTGACACCTTGTTCATATAAAATTTGAACTGGTGCCATAGAATTATGTATTGGTGCATTATAATTGCTGTGTTGAGTCATTGATATTGCTGCGGATGGACAGACAACAACTCCTATATCAAGTTTTCTGAGTCTTTGTGCAATTTCTTTTTGTTTTTCAATAGGCTGACATGCTAAACTAATTGAATGAATAGAACGAGCTTTTCCTTGGTATTCATATTTTTCAACAAAATCACAAAAAATTTCTGTTTCATTTTCAATTGGAATATTGAGTTGGTCTAAATGAGCTTCTAATGGTTTTCCAAGTCTTTTTGCTGTAGAGAATGCAATATCTAAATGTTCCTCAAATCCATTATAATCTCTACTAGGTAAGCAACCTACGATATCTGTTATTTTTGTAGCAGTTTCAAAAAGTTTTAAATTTTCATCACATCCGACAATTCCCTGTAATGGTTGTGTAGCAGTTTGTATTGTTATTCCTCTTGATTTCCACTTTATTTTTTGCTTTTCAGTTTCTTCAATACACATTAAACCAACAACTTTATCTATATCAACAAATGTTCTAATATGTTTACAATTTTGAGAAACTATTTTTAGTATTGATTGTCCAATTCTATGGGAAAGATCATGTCTTGTATATTTTTTTTTAATAGTATCCATAATATACCATTTATCTCTCATATGTCTATCTGATTGTATTAATAAGTCTTTATTGATAATATTTGATTTATCCAAATGAGCATGATGACAAACCCATTTGATATTTTTTTTAAGGAAGTTCATTCTCATTTATAAATGTAAAATGTTATTTATATTTAGGATAAACGCCGTATAGTTGTGATAATAAAACTCCATCGCCATTTCTAGCTCTAACTTTTACAAAACCATTATCGCCCCAATCCTTACCCCAACTGTTTTGTATGATCCAATAGGTACCATTTTCATCTTTGTCATATCCTGTTAATAAAACCGCATGATTAATTTCTTCTGACATATTTGAAGGAATATCAATAATTCCACTTTTGTAAAATCTAAATATGAATGAATTAGCGTCCAAAGCGATTGTTATTGGTCCATTTTGTAGAGAAGCCATAATATCTATTTTTGATTTTGGAATAATGTATTCATAACCTGTAATATTAGAGCCAATAACATTATTTTTTGCAATAAAAGAGTGATTACTGACTAAACAACCTTCGTCAAAACAGTCGGTACCACAACTTTGTTGTTGAGCAACATATTTATATTCATTGTTTGATATAAGACCCTTATTTTCGATTACATAATCTAATGCTAAATGCATTAATCCACCACCACAACCATAATTCTCTTTAGAACAGTCGACCAATTGTTGTTCTGATAGTCTATCAACAGTATAATTATTAATTCTCATTAGAGATTCTATGGATGATGTCGTTGAAAACGCCCAACAAGAACCACATTGACCTTGATTTTTAACTTCAGATAAGATATTTTCATCCCAAATAAATTTTTCTGGTAGATTTTGATATATTTTGAAATATTTTATAGCTTTATATATTTTATTGATTGTTTTTCCAAAAAAAAAATTGAATGAACTATTTATTGGTTCTTTCATTCGCATTAAATCTGAATATGGTTCGTCATTATCAGTTTTGTATGTTGTATCAACTTTGTCTGTAAATTTATTAAACTCAAGTTTACAATCATTATTGTGGCTATTGTATTCAGATATTAATTGGTAGTTTTTTTCAAAAATTCTGTAATTATGTTCACGATTTTTAGCAAAATCTATGTATTGATTTTTAGCTTCTTGACCACCAGTTTTTAAAAATTTGAAGAAATTTGATTCAACTGATTTATCCAATTGATTTTGCTCCTTTAAAAAAGAGTAATATTCAGACGCATATTTATAATCTTTAGCATTATTCACTCTAACAATAATACGTTTAAGAGAGAGGTTGTTCACGTTTGAGTAAAAAAAACAATTACACATATTCAAAAAAAATGAAAGCGCTAATCCTAAGCGCATCATACATAGATGATTATTAACCAAAAATATCTATATTTTAAAGTTTCGAGGTTTGAATTATAATACTCTCTGTATTTTCAACATCATTAATGGAAAATTGACATTTTTTATAATATTTCTTTCTTGTACTTGATTTTTTTATAAATCCGGCCGTTGAATCAACAATATCTACTATTATTGGAACAAATTTTCTATTTTCGGGGGTTTGTCTTAAAATCCTACCAGTCGCTTGGATTATATCACTTTTTGGAGTAGCAAATATTAGAGTATTTAATTCTGGTACATCAAAAGCTTCTTGTACATAACTATATGTTGCTAATAACACATTTGTTTTTATAACATCATCTAATTGAGATTGCTTAATTCCTCCAATACACAATCCATTTGATATTTTCATAGAATCTAATTTTTTATTCAAAGCTTCTACCTGTCTTCTCCGTTCACTAAGAACTAATATTTTCCTCCCAATTGAATGGAAATGTTTAATAATATCTAATATTAGATTTTCCCGATTTGGCGACTCAACTAACCTATTAATCATCTTTGGCATATTAGAATTACCTTTTGCATTGTAGAAAGTTTGCTGATATTCTGAATCTTTAAAAGGAAGCATATAACATAAAACATTTCCAAAATTTGTATTTTTACCATCTGGACTATATACAGGACCTATGTGCCAAGTTAATATTCTTTCCATATTATCTTTTCGTTGAACTGTAGCACTTAGTCCTAAATTATATTGAGTTGCAATTTTTGGAAATGCTTTACTGTAACAATTACTTGCAAAATTATGAATCTCATCTAATATATTCAATCCAAAACTGGAAAATGTATTTTCAGGATAATTTTTCTGAGAAATAGATTGTAACATTCCAATAACAATATCGCAATTATCAATTTTAATTTTGTTTGCTTGAATAATACCAATTCTTGCATTTGGTAAAAACTGATTAATGCGTTCTATCCATTGATTCATAAGAAATTCTTTGTGAACAACTACTAATGTCTTTTTTTTGATAATAGAAATCAAATACAAGGCTAATGCCGTCTTACCGCCTCCAGTTTTTAAATTGAGGATTCCACCCTTGTTTTTTCGAAACATTTCTAAAAAGTTATTCATAATATCAATTTGATAGTCCCTCAATGTTCCATTGAATTTTAAGTTAATTTTATTTCCAACTTCTCCAATTTTATCAATTGCAGGACCAAAATTATTTATCCCATAAAAACGAGGTATATAAAATTTGTTAACACTTTCTAAATAAACTTTAAAACTTGGTGGCAAATTACCAAATTTTTCAATTAAAAACCTTTGCTTTTCAAATGGTTGAACATGTAATTCTTTACGTAATTTTGTCTCTTCTTGTTGTGTTAGACTTTGTTTTTTAATTGTATATCCTCTACGCGAAATATATTTGTCTGGAAGAGAATGTTCAGTTATAGGCTTAGATGATGGGGCCATTAGTTGACTATTACTTTAATATCTAAATTAAGACTTATACAATCCTGTTTTTTTTGATAATTTAGTCTTTTAATAACAATTTCTTATTTACATTATTGGATAAATAAGGTAATATAAGTTTTTTTTCGGTTTTAGATAAATATTTCCCCCTTGAGGCACTAAGCCTTTCCGCAATTTGTTTTTTAGAACCACTTTGTACAAGTTTATATTTTTTTGCCAGTTTAACAAAATTAGCTAAACTATCTTTTTTTTAAGAGTTTGACGCCCTCTTGGCTTCATTCTTTTATTTTTAAGAGTTTTTCGCATATATACATATACAATGTTAAATTGTGAGTAGAAGTGTCAAATCAAGGAGAACAGCTTAAGTGCGTTTTACGAAAGGATAATCAGTTCTATTCCAAGATTGTTCTGAGTTTTCAAAATTATTTTTAGAAACTAAATTTTGAGAAGTCGAAGTAGTAGTATAAATTTGATCAGCAGGTGGATTTTGAACATAAATAGAATCATAATTGACACCAAAGCCAATATCTTGAAGAATACCAAGACTGATTTTACTTATATAATTACTATACCATGGGTCATTATTACTTGTATGTATGTCATCTAAAAATCCAGACATAATTTCTGTAGGAATAGACGGATGTACTATATTATTTGAATTTTTACGAATTTCTGGACTAAAATTTTCATATAATCCTTCTTCAAAATGTGCATGTTGTGTTCCGGCGCCGAAATGATTTTCTATTGGAATACCACTTAAACCGGTAATATCATATCCAATATCTTGTAATAACTTTTTATATTCTTGAAAACCAAAAATACCAGTATAAAAAAAATTGCTAATATTATTGTGCCAACCTTCTGTATGAGTACCTATACCAAGAATATGTAATATTTCATGTACAAGAACTATAACATTAATAGCTGTTTCATGAAGATTATTGTCTGAATCTCTCGAACCATTAAGATTGTATTTCACTCCAGTAACCCCAGTTTGTAGATTTTGATAATTTATTCCGATTTGTGGATTTGGGGTTGCGGTAACATCTGCCCAACCAAGAATATTTGGATTAGAAAGACTGGTATCTTCTATTATTTCTATAGTTGGAAACTCTGCGTCAGTCGATACTATAATATCCTCTATTATATATTTTGCCCATTTAATATGATCTTCGAGTGAACCCGACGCATCACTATTTAATGAAACTGGTGGACCATTCAAAGATGAAACATTTTTTCCTTCATATTTTAAATTTAATTGAAACCCAGGTGAAAAATAATTAGTTATATCACTCTTTCCTTGAGCGATATAATACCCTTTAATCAAAACGGAAATATCTCCATTAATAAAGTCTTCAAAATATGCTTGTTGGGCAGTTGATGTAAATTCTTCTGCAATTGTTATAGCATCATTAACATTATTAATGTCAATTGTTATGTCATTGTGTGTTTTATAATAATTTGGAAAATTAGAAACACCTATATAATAATTTCTAAACTGTTGAGATAGATTTTTCATAAAGAATTCCCTTTGTTCGGTTCCAGAATATATTGCCCGTATTTTCAAAATGTCACTACTACTAACCATATTTAAACACAATAAAAATATCCTGAAATTAATACATAGTTTCGCCATATATCAAATCAAGTATTTTTGTCGAAATAAATCGTGAAATAATGAAAGTAGCTGTAGATAATAATGGAAATGGCTTTATAAAAAATAAAGAAGTAACCGATAATGATTTTAAAGCTTTAGCTCTACGTATAGCAGTTTGACAATGAATACAAGAATCTATATGTTTTGTTCTATCTCTTTGTTGTTTTGGAGTTAGTTCTTTTATTTTATTGTTATCATTATTGTTTGAATATATTGGAATATGACTCATATGATTTTGCCACCATTTCCTCCAAATAACTGGTCCTATATCAGAAGTGGTTGGTGTATTATATGATTCTAATAATGTTTTATTTTCAGATTTCATTATTTTATTACCCGCTATTTCACAGTTATGTAACCAAACGTCTGTTTCAAGAAATTTATTTCCAAAAGAATGCGAGATCCATTTTGGAAATAAATTTGGAGTATTAGCGCCAAAAAAAACCAAATGAATTCGTGTAACTCCTAAAGAAACTGGTGTTAATAATGCCATGAGTTGTATATTGTATTGGTTAGTAGCATTTAATGTCCTAAAATGATAATATGTTGGACTTGTAAATGAAACAATTCCAGTTCGCATTTTTCCCATAATTCTATCGGTAAAATGAATCTCTAATTCATTTGAATCTTCTTTTGATGTAAGAACTTGCATTGGAATATCAATTCCATCACTACGCACACCTTGTAAACCGTGGTGAGCAAATGGAATATGTGCCGGATCCATAAAATTTTCAACCATAAAATCAAAAGAATAAGGTAATTCTCTTGTTAAACACGTTTTTACATTCTTCAATTCTGGAAAAACAATATCAGGTCTTTTATTAAAATTGGCATTTTCTAATTCAAATTTTCCCCATAATATATCTCCTGTTTCAATTACTTCTACTGATTCAACATTTTTTCCGATTTCACCTTTTTTTGATTGTGGTATTTTTACACACTTTCCTGTTTCAGAAAATTGCCAACCGTGATAAGGACATTCAATACAACCGGTTTCTTCATCAATTCTACCTTGTGATAGTGGTGCTAATCTATGTGGACAAACGTCTTTGACAAGAGACCAAGAATCTGTTTTAGGATTTTTCCATATTACATAATTTTGATTTGCAATTTTTATTGGAGTGCCAGAGGCGGGGGGCAATGATGATTTTGAACCAATTGGTAACCAAGTGCCAGTTGAGTCAGAATCTAAACATGATGTACATGAGTGCATCATAAAGGTAAAATCTTGTTTGAAATTTGTTTTAAAACCATTAATAGTTATAACATAACTAAAAAAATATAGATTAATATATTTTTTTAGGTTCATTATTATTAGCAAAGTATTTTTCGTAATATAATTATATTGTTTTTTACTTAAATAGATATGGTATCTTTGAAAATACCAGTATCATTTGTTAAAAATTTGATAAAACCAAAACCACCAAATTCAAATATTGTTTCAAATAAGGAAATATTTGATCTTACAAAGGGTACATTAGTAAATTTTATAATGAATCCTTTAATTGGAGCTGTGGATACTTATTGGATTGCGAAATTAAACAATGACGCAATTTTGGCTGGACAAGGTACATCAGATAGAATATTTAACTCAATTTTTATGATTGCATCATTCACACCAACTGTAATCATACCAATTATTTCAAAATATGATTCAATAGGAGATAATGATAAAGTTGGTAGTGTAATTAGTTCAAGTATATTATTAGTTGGATTAATAGGATTATTTTTGAGTAGTGGTATATTTATATTAAAAGAACCTGTAATAAAATCTATAATACCAACTAATGCACCATCCTATAATTATGCCATACAATACTTAGAAATAAGAATTTTAAGTTTAGGATTCGCATTATTAAATTCTCTCGCATTTGCTTCATTTAGGGGACAAAGAGATGTATATACACCATTAAAAATTAACTTATATTCTCAATTAGCAAATATGATTTTGAATCCAATTCTTATGACAAAAATGGGTGTTAAGGGTATTGCTTTAGGTAGTGTAATATCCGAATTAATAAGTTTTCAAATGTTTTACTCATCTTTATTAAAGAAAAAATTAATTAAATTTTCAAAAATCGATTTTAAAATTATAAAACTATTGGTGAATAGAGGATTAAGTATTCAATTGCGCGCAATTTGTTTATCTTTAATGGGTTTAATTGGATTTCGTAAAGCACAACATTTGGATCTATCGGGTTCTATTGCAGCTGCTCACGTTTTGAATATGCAGTTATTCGAAATTGGGCATATTTTCACATATTCTGTTGGTTTAATTTGTCCAATTATAATTCCAAGATATAGTAAACCCCATTTTGTTGAAAGAAAATTATATAGGTTTGGAACAAGTGTATCAATATTGGCCATGATTAGTAACTTTATAATTGGTAAGAGAGTTTTTACGTTATTTTCAAAAAATGAAAAAGTAATCTATTTTGCAAATAAAGTTATTCCGGCATCATCTTTATTTCAATTAATATGTGGACTAACTTGTGTAACCGAAGGCATGATACAAGGATATGGCATGTATAACATTATTGGATATGGAACAGTTTTATCTACAATAATATTTTTTCTTGCTACAAATTTTTCTAATAATCTTACACAAATATGGTATACTATGTGTTTATCAACAACATTTAGAGGGATTTTAAATACATATTTAATGAGAAGAATACAAAAAGACAAAGAACAAAAAGACAAAGAACAAAAAGACAAAGAAAATTAAATATATTATATATCACCATCATCATCATCGAAATTTTGAGAATAATCAGAGTCAAAAGTCTGAATATTGTGTGATGGTATATTGTCTGAATATGTATCGTTGGATGCTAATACTGTTTTAATATCAAATTGTGTTCGCAATCCTTCTTTGAACCTACCCAAATTTCTTTTCGAATCTTCACGATTTGTTTTTTGATCATCTTTATTAGTACTTTGACCAAAAAAGCCAGAAGCTTCATCTTCTTCAGCAATTGCATGGGCATCTTCAACAATAGATTTTGTCATAATAATGTTTCTTCCAGAAATAATTTCTTCATTTTCAATTAAATATGTAACAACTGATTCAAGAACAATTCTGTAATCAGAAAAGGCCAAATCTAATGTATCCATTTCGTGTAAAAGGTGTTGTATCAAATGAAGCCATGTTTTTTTCCAAGAAACTATTGAATTAGTAGACACATATTTTCTAAAATCAATTATATCATCTCTAACAACTTGTATAAATTCCTTAAAATTGACTAAGTTGTTAAGATAATAACTAACGTTATAAGTATTTGATAGCCAGTTTCTTATTTTTTCTAAATGGCCTTTATCACCTAAAACTTTCCACATTTCTGGAAGACGGAATTTTTCATTTGGAGTTTCTTTTAACAATGTAGTAAATAGGTTATTTACTAATCCTTTATATTGTAATTCTATTATCTCTTTGCTTAAATTCTCATCATTATTTATTTGTGCCCATTCCATTTTGTTTACAGATAATTTATTATCTTTAAACATTGTCCATTGATTTCCCAATTGATGAATAATTTTGTATTCTTTAGAATAATCATATGTATCAATATTTATAGCATTCTTTGAAAAACTAATTTTAGGAATTATTGGTATAATAGTCTTGATTTTTTTGGAAATAATTATATTAGACCTCTTATTTTTCTTTAGTTTTTTGAAAACGCCTATATTTGATTTATAAGAATATGTAAAATTATTGTTTTGTATGCCTATATTGGAAGAATAATTCCATTTATTTCTGGCATGTGTTATTATTTTGGACTCTTCAATCAAGGAATTATCTTTTGCCCATAAAGATTTATTAGTTTCGCTATTAAAAGCAAATGTGTTTAATATTATCTTAATTCGAGCTTCATGACTTATAGCTATTTTTGAGTAAATATATGAAGCAATATACAATCCAACATTATTATACAATTTCTTTTCAAAGTTTTTTCTTGTATTTTTAATCTCTTTTATAAGACGTTTACTCAATTTGGCTAAAATATCTTTAGAACTTGTTTTATCTTTTTTAAGCTTTTTCCACGCAATATATGTTTTTTTCAAATTAGTACTAAATTTGACAAGATTTTTAATAATCTTTTCAGGTATCTTTGTATCATATAATTCTAATTCATCAAAACTGAAAAATGATACATAAGAATTCCAATCTGCTTCAGTTTTGAAAAATTCATCCAGCGGTTCTTTATAGTTATCAATAGATAGTGAATTATTTATATTTTGACCATATTGTTTATGAGAACTGAATTCGTTAAATATTTTTATGAAACCATCTACAAAGCCATTACTTGTAATATGTGAATATAATTCTAAATCTTTACCCAAGTGATTTGATAAAACATAACTATTTTGCTTAGTAACATCTACATTAACCCTTTGTATATTATATACATCATGAACATCATCTTGACTCCCTATAATATCCCCATTGATAATACTAACAATATTTTTAGTATTTGTTTCTTCTTGTCCCCATTGATTAATAAGGCATTTTAAACATTCTTGTTCATTATCTTTTGTAGAAATATTTGCTTCTAATTGAAGAATAATATGTTTTGGTAAAAATTCCCTACCAGTAAATATATCTATAAAATAATATGGATTTTCACCATCAAATTCGGCATTTCTAACATATTTACCACCAAATAATATTTGTAATTGTGTTTTACTTCTTAAAACTATGTTACTTATTTTTTTTGAACTGTTCCATACTTCAATAGTTTCAGAAAATATACTTAATGAAGGATCATACAAATCATTATAAATTTGTTTTGAAATAGATTTGTCTTTTGAGAAAGATTCATTGTATTTCTGCAACCCATCTCTTTGTTTTGAATTCTTAAACACTTTTTTTTCAGTTAGTCTTTCTAAATATGAATCATCTTCAATATTTAGAGAAGTCCCTTCAAAATTATTGATTATTTCTGATATTTGTTTACTATTTTTGAAATGAGATAATACTATAGAACGGGGCCAAATCTGATTATTATCCCATACAAAATCATTAATGAATGGTTTTATAGTGTCATAATTTACTTTGTTTGATTTATCTATTTTTGAATTTAACAATTTATCTGGAATTTTTACTGGATTTAAAGGCACTTTAGATAGTCCATGAAGACTTGACTGATTATGTTTTTCAATATAAAGTTTTTGATTAGAAGGTTTAGTCCATGAAGACTTGACTGATTTTTTTGTTGTTTTTTTTGGTTTAATAAGTTTTATTTTGCTTAAATAATTATTTGGAATATTTTCAACTGTTATATTAAAAATTGAAAAAGCATTTTTACCTATAGAATCGTATATTTTTGAAAACATTTGTACCGATGGTGGAAGTTTTTCTAAAATACTATTAGTGCTTTTTACTTTGTATTTTTTAATTAGTGCCGAATCTTGTGTATTAGGTATAATATCGTTTTTGTAAATATAAGAAGGATTCAATACTATTGGTAGTCCATTTTGCTCACATTCTATAATGCTTTTGGCATTGAATTGTTTAGAATTATGTGTAACAATAAGACTTTGTAACTGTTTCTCAATAAATTGATAATAATCTAATTGATTATAATCTTCATTATTTGCAGTTTTCCAATCAAACTCTTCATTATCACTTTCATCTGATTGGTCATTGGCGAAATTCTTCATATCCTGTTTTGTTTTTAAATCTGTTTTTTCTAAAATTGGTACAATATTTTCACTGTTAAGTTGTTCTAAGTTTTTTTCCCAATTTTTCATAGCATTAAATTTAGTATATAGTGAGCTAAATACATGTTCAATTAGATTAATTATATCTTCGTCTTCTATTTTTGAATTTTTGAACATTTCACGAATTGCCATACCTATTTTTTCTCTCTTTTGGTCCTCAGTTAATTCTTTTTCTGAAGCAGGTATTTGCCCCTTCATTCTAAATATATCTTTAGTTTCTTCCAATTCTTCTTCACTATCGAATTCACTACCACTATCACTATCTTCTTGTATTTCAAGAAAATCAAGAATATTATTATTATTCAATTTCGATATACCATTATATACATTAACTTCAATATCTTCATTGAAAACATGTTTTTTGTTAGGAAATAATCTTTGATTATTTCTGGCAGTATGATTATAACAGACTAAAATACCAGATTCTGTGTTTATTGAAACAATTTTAAACAAAGTACCTGGGTCAAATTCGGTGTTGTTTGGAGTAGTAACAATATTATATAATGTTCCAGATTCCAATTTTTTAAAATAGGCTGATTCACTGTATCGAGTATAAAAAAAATTATTATCAATGTTTTGCTGTATTATATTTATTAAAAATTCTTCTTGTTTGAAATCAAAATATGGTGATTCTGTTTTAGCATATATATGTTCATTAGTATTTGAAACCTCTATTCTGTAATTAAACCCAAACCAATCCTCTTTCTCAATTGTATAATCTGCTATATTAATAGTAATTTCTCCATATTGAATATCAGGGTCTAAATAAGTAATTATTCCAATAACTGATTTCCCCAGATTTTGTGATTGAGAAACAGGGGGCTTATTAAGTTCCAATTCAATTTTATCACCAATTCTCATTAATTGTATAATCTTATATTTTTATCTGAAAATATGTAAAACAAAAACTTAACACATATGTTTAATGGAGTTAGGATATAGTTTTTCATTAAGTTTTGAAGATCTACAGTTGGGATCCCCTTTTGGGTTAAATTTTTTAAATAATTCTCGAAATGAAATGATTAGTTCGGTAGAAACTGAATTTCGTAACTTAATAATAAATCAAACAACAAATGTTATAAGCAATGAAAATGAAGAAAGAATTTCAAGATTGTCAACAGAAAACTTTAAAGAAAGAATCCGGGAATTATTAGAAGAATTTTTATCATATGTTCGATTTCATGTTACTATTATGAGCAGAGTAAAAGAAGAAATAAAACTTAGTAATCAAGACTATAACAAATATATTGTTAGTAGAAAAGGTAGTGTCAAATTAGCAAAAAAACTTGATCAACACAATGAAGAACGATTATGCCCGATTTGTTTAGAACCATTACTTTTAAAAAGAATGTGGCATAGTCCACATTGTGATCATTTGTTTCATCCAAAATGTTTAAAATATTATTTGACAAAAAAATGTAAAAAACCTTTATGTCCTGTATGTCGCACAGATGTAAAAACTGATTAAAGAATAATAAATGGATATTCGCAAATTAATGTTCAAATTTTTACAAAGAATGGAAGGAGGTATATTTGAAAAACTTGGCCAAATTCAATCAAATGAAATTAATTTAGAGCAAAATATAACATATGAACCTTCTTACAAAATATTACCAAAAATACTATTTGATGGAAATATAGAATCGTTAAAAATAGAGGAAAAACCCGTTTACAAAGGAACAATTGGAACTATTTATAGTGGATATTATAACAATAAAAAGATTTTATTGAAAGTTGTTACTCATAATACAAAGCAAAATGTAAAAAGGGATTTGAATTCAATTAACTTTTTCGGAAAAATTGTTTCATTGATATTACCACATGTTTCTTTAATGACAACTGAAATATGTGATAAATTTGTTTGTGAAACCAATATAGATAGGGAAAAACAAATGTGTAATCTTATTCACAAGAAAAATTATGATTCATCTTCCCCTATGAACAAAAATATCGAATTTTTAATACCAGTAATAGAATTATCACATATTAATGGAATATTCGCTTATTATTATAAAGAAGGTGTCCCTATTTACAATAATATAGAATTAAAAGAAGATATTGGTAAAAGAATAGCCCTTTGTTTTTTCAAATATATTTATGAATCTCAAATTATTTTTGGAGATATGAATCCTGGAAATATATTATATGATCAAAAAAGTGATATAATTAGTTTTATAGATTATGGATGTGTTTTTGAACTAAATAGTAATCAAATAGAAAACATAAAATGTTTACACAAAGCTCAAAGAACAAAAGATAGTTTGTGGAATTATTTAAAAAATTGGGACGCTCCTCGTATATTATCAGACACAATTTACTATAAATCTAGAATATTTTATGAAGAAAAAGAAACAAAACACAATTCAACTACATTTTTGGATATATTAAACTATACTAATATAGCTAACACTAAATTACCAAATGAATTGATTGTTACAATTAGAGCTACTTATCAGCTAATAGAGCTAAAACAGCTATTGGGTCTTTCTTTTGTTATATCTGAATATTTTGAATATATTTTGTGATATCTTAAAAGAATCTAAAAAATATAATACTATGGTTACTTTCATTAATACTGGCAACACATGTTATTTTAATGTTTTAATGCAAATATTAATATTCAGTAGAAAATACCCCCAATCAGGAACACAAAAAAATAAGCTCCAAACAAGTTGGTATTATATTATCAATAAGTTACAAAAACTTAAAATTAATACTATATATAATCCTGTATTGTTGTTTAGATTATTGAAATGGGACAAATTTTTTATAAAAGGAAAAAAACATGATGCTCATGAAGCTTTTTTACATTTAGTAGATTATATTAATTACAATGACTTTAAAGGAAAGGAAATTGAATTTATGAATACAACTGATGCGCCATATGAAAAGAATTTAAGAGAAATAAATATTAATTCTTTAGAAATTAGTGTAAATCACGATAACTTAAATGATTGTTTACAAGAATATTTTAAAATTGAATCTATTCCCGGTTGGAAAGATTCCAAAAACAGAAAACGTGTACTACAAAAATCAACCAGAATTTATAAAGCTCCACTTAATTTGGTAATTTTACTAAGACAAACTTATTTTTCAAAGAAGCGTTTGTTATATCCGTTGAAATTGGATATAAATGAGTGGTATGTTGGTAAAACTCCCATTTATTATACTATTCGTAGTGTAGTAATTCATAAGTATGAACATTTCTATGTTTATTGTAAAAATGGTTCACAATGGTATTTATTTAATGATGAACAATCAATAGAATTAAATAACAACGATTGGATGCAAGAAGAAGCACCATATATGCTTGTTTATGAATTAATTCAAACATGAGATAAGTTTCGTATTTGAAAATAACTTCTTCATTCTTTTGTAAGATTATTATACTTTTTATCACTATATTTACCACAAACACGTCCTAATTCGTATAGATCATTTTGATTATTTTTAGATAATAATATTATTGTTGGATATTCACAAATTTTGTTAATATTTATTATTTTTTCTCCCCAATCTATAAAAATTGGTACTTCTTTTTCAAGATGTGCTATAGTTGTTTTAATCAGTTTTTTTGCACTAGGAGATTTTGTCATCCATTTTGGTAATGGTGCTATAACACATATTGAATCGTTTTTTATACCTTTATTTAATAATTTATTCCCCCATTCTTTTGCTAGACCCCTAGTTTCTTTTGTACATATTAATATATGACTATAGTTTTCCCATTCAATAGAAATATCATATTGATTTTTTAATTCATAAGTATGAAATTTTTTTATACCAAATGCTCTTATTGCTAATAAATTTAATATAAATCCCCATCGAGGGAGAAATCGCATAATTAATATTATGTTTTAATACCAGATAATGCACAATATGTAGTCAAAATTGAACCACAAATAGTGAAAGGATAATTTGAATATATATACCACATGTGTTGTACTATTTTTTTTCCACTATAGTAATTTTTATTCGCTTTGATAGGTAGATTGTATATATAATAAACAGTTTTTTCTGTTTTGTATATTGTTTTTCTGCTTTCACTAAAATTACGATATGGTTGTAACAACCAGTACATTTTTCTAACATTATATCGAAGAATTAGTTTTGATCTATTTTCTAATTCGTTAGAAAACTTTCTGAAAATGGGTTTATATGAAATATTGTAAAAAAAGATACCTATTCTTGAAAGCATAATAAATATTATTTTTGAAAATTTATTATATTTTTACAAAAGATCAAATTTACTATTGCTATATTCTCCAAAGACTCTACCTAACTCAGTTATATGCTGTTTTTCAGTTTTTATCAAAATAATAGTTGGATACAGGTTAATATTATTTGCTTTAGCAAAAGCTTCTTCCCAGTCAATAAATATAGGTATTCTCATTTCGAGAATATATATACTTTTCTGTATTAAGTATTTGGAACCAAATGGTTTTGTATACCATTTTGGTATGGATAAAATTGGACAAATATTTTTAAGTTTCTTTTTATAAATATTGTGTGCCCATTCTTTGCAAGATTCATAGGCTCCTTTTTTACAAACAACTAAATATTTACAGTTAGGCCAATATATTTCTTCGTTTCTTTGGCTTATTAGCATTGGTGTGTATAACTGGCTTTGTATACTAGGTTTAAAAAAACTACAAAAATACAGTATATAAAAAATGCTTTGTTTCAACATATCTATAATATTTGTCTTACATTTAAACTCATGTGTAATATTAATGGGTGAAAAATATCATTACAAAAATTATGTTAAATCTTTAAAAAAAAAATTAGTATATAAAACACAAAAAGGTGGTGTTGAAACAAGAAATACACAAGGGAAGATTGATCAGGATGAAATAGAAGAGTTCACTGAAGCATTATCAGATATTAATATAACAAATAAGGAATTAACCCCATTCGAGGACGACTATCTGAATAAGCTTTGGAATGAAATAAAAGAACAAGATTCTAGTGAAGACGAATCTTCTTTGGATTCGTCCAATTTGGATACTTTTTTTAAAAAACGTTTTAAAAGAAGACTCAAACATATTAGGGCTAATAAGCCATTAATTCCAACAAACATACAAGAATCACTTAAAGAATTAGATGAAAAAGGAATGGAATTGAAGAAAAAAACAGAAGAACTAGAAGAACTTGAAAAAGAGAAGCATTCGCAAGTGCCAAC
>TARA_B100001175_G_scaffold64372_1_pt1 | contig 19512 bp, 18 predicted proteins | sample TARA_B100001175 | Tara Oceans TARA_B100001175
CTTTGAAATCTTTAACACCCATCCACGATAGGGTGTAGCAGCATACATACGACCTGATGAGCTCTTATAGTTTTTAGACTTAAAATTTTCGCGACTAAGACCATAATGCCTAAACTCCCCTCGTAATTCCGGTCGAATACTTGCTCCATTCGATGCCAAATTCATTCCTATGTAAAAATTCCCTATGGAATCTTTAGCCGGACCAAATGCAAACTCATGATAGTTTCCAGTCATCCCAAAATCATCAAAAACAGCTTGGTAATGATCCGCTTCACCATCACCATTTAAGTCGGTAATTTTTGTTAATTCTGGGCGCTGCATAACAACCACCTCTCGATCATTTATAGCACAGATACCCAATGGTTCCTGCAAGCCATCCGCAAATAGCTTCCATTCATTTTTTTGGGGATGATATGTATAAACTTCACCCCGATGGAAACAGGCAACTAGCCGACCATCAGGCATAAAATCCAAACCACCCACCTGGGAATCCAATCCCTTTGGCATAGAAATATTATCAATAGAATAATAGTCACTTATACCAACTGCACGCAGCCCAATAACCGCAATAAAACTTAATACGCTTGCTAGAAAATATTTTGTATTTTTCATAATAACTTACTGTTTCAAACCAATAGAGACGGAGAATGCCGCTGCCTCTTCTGCATTCAACGTCAACACACCATCCATTAGCTTTCCTGCGCTATAATTAAAAATCACCTGACTTACCGAACCAACAGGCAATGAAACTAATTGTTTGTTATTTGGAATACGAAACGCTCGTTGAATTCCAATTACAGAATGCAAAGGTGTGATCAGTTCATAAATATCTACATTATTAATACGATAATGAAATTCCGGTTGACCATCGATTTTTTTATATCCTAAAAATTGTGCTTGGGAATCTTTATTCCCAATCTGCACAGCGCCCGATGAACCTGCTTCCCAATACTTAGTACCGAGCACTTTCGCCAAACCATTACCATTCCCACGCCAGACCGGCCAAGGGTCAACAAAATCTCCGTACCATAAATATCGAAGCCTGCATTGAGCTGCATCCCAACAGTAATTCTGTCCGTGTCTAAGCGCGACCGCAACAGATGCCGGTGACGCATTCGGCATAAATATTCTATACATCAATGGGCGCTTAATCCCCCAAGCATGCAACTGCTTTTGTGTCAGATTCCCTCTTCTCGCCAGCTCTGGCAAATTCATATCATTTACCAAATCCGGGAGAGGCATATCTACATACATCGCCCCATACATCAGTAATCCATGTCCGGGAAATGTACAAACATAAGGATAAACACCGGGCGTTTCTGGTGCTTTAAATTTTAACAAATAACTTGAGTCAGGCTTTAGTACCGGAGTGTAAAATAAAACAGAATCCAGATCTGGAACCCAATTTTTAGCATCCCCTTCCACCCCAAGACTTAATGCCGCGTTTGCTACATTCAATCTTTGACCAGGTTTAGTAATCACTAAATTATGAGCCATATCATCTTCGTTAACCAAATTAATCTCTACAAATGCATTTGGTTTAGCTTCGAAACGAAACAAATCATATTGCAATCCGGGGCGAGCCTTGATTGTCAATCGCATTGGCTCTGCCTGAACAACCGAAAAAGCGAATGTGAGAGCTAACACGGCTACAGCAGTATAATAAGCATTAAATAAGAGTTTGTTGAAAATATAGGCCTTCACAGCAGGAACAAAAGATAACCTAGCCTCAGCTGTTGTCGATTCCGTTTAACATCTCACCAATTTTTAGCCTTCAGCAATCAACTTAAGATTACCATTTTGATCAAGACTCATTTGCCCCATCTGATCAATTGAAGTAATCGCTGGATGATCAATTGCAGCTTGCTCAAGAGCAGTAGAAATTTCAAATTCACCAAGTGTTAAAGTGTCCTTAATCCGTACCACACGAGCCTTAGCCGGGTTAGAGTCAGGCAATGATTTCAGCATAGCTTTAATAGCTTCTGCATCAGAATCGAATATCATTGGTAGCTTAGCACATTGGACCGAACGTGCAGTGATAACATTCGTATGTAATGCAGCAGTATCAATTTTTTCAACTAATCTTTTTGTTGTTGCCTCTGCCATACCAATTCCAATCGCATTACCATGTGTTTCAGGAGTAAGATCACGAACAAAGATCCTCCAAATGAAGGGTTTTGATTTTTTAGAAAGCTCAGGGGTTAGGTGATAGCCATGGACTCCTCTTTTGATAATATTTGTATCCATCCCCATTCCGCTTATATTTTTTCCTATTTGATCGACAATCAACAAGTCAATTTCATCAAATGGTATTGAAGGCATTAGTCTTTTTGCCATCTCACAAAGCTCAGACTCTCGAATTAAAATTGAATCAGCAGGAACAACTTCTAAGCTAGCTAATTGATGCATCGCATCTTCAACTATTGCTATACCCCCAAGGATTGGAGCCTTAGCTAAAACGACCTTCGTTAAATCTATTAAATCTTGCTCATATCCTATCGTCAAAGCTCCTGAATGATAAGATGACGCGCCAGCATGTTTACCTAGCCCAACAACAAGCATCTTCATAAGTCCACTGCCTATCTTGCCACTAAAATCAGTATGAGGCTTTACCCGGTTAACTACCAACACCCCATCGGCAGCAGTTGCTTCCTGACTCCATACTACATCACGCCCTGAAGCTGATTTACCAAGTTTTTTAACTTCCATAGAAGGACGAATTGGAACCCCCATCCTTGTCTCAGTGACTCCGTAGCCAGCCAGCAACGCAACTTGACCTTCAGCCGTGGCGCCGCCATGACTACCCATTGCAGGTATAATGAATGGTTTAGTGCCAGCTCTTTTTAATTCTTGAACAATAAGTAATACAATTTCAGACAAATTAGATATTCCACGACTTCCCACTCCTAAGGCCACACGCATTCCTGGCTTAAGTTGCGGGCGTATAGCTTCAAATCCCTTACCTATGGCTGCCTCCATATCCGGTGGGAAAGTAGTTTCAAACCTTTGCCGAACACATAGCATCGATGGCAATATCTCTTTCATAAACAAACAACATTCAACGAAAGCAATTGCACAAGCGCGAGCTTTTTCTTGCCCCTCCTGCTTGGCCGAGCGAGAATTACATTTAATTCCGAATCATTGATATAATGGAAAGTACAAAAATAGATCGTCGAAATTTTCTCACCGCTGCAAGTGGATTTGGAGCCGGTTTAGTTTCAGCAACTGCACGCGATTGGAGCGGCAATAACCCAACTCGTTACCCGGATCCAGACCTCATATCTCTTGATCCAAGATTTGACAAATACAAGCTAGGAAACACCCCAATACGAAGACTCTATACAAATCCAAATACTCTATGGACTGAAGGCTGCGCATGGAATGGTGTTGGACGATATCTTGTATTCAGTGACATTCCTAATGATTTACAAATGCGTTGGATCGAAGATGACAATCGCGTAAGTCTTTTTCGAAAACCTAGCGGAAACAGCAATGGAAACACGTTTGATTATCAAGGCCGTCAAATTTCATGCCAACACAAACACCGCCGAGTGGTGCGATACGAATACGATGGAACCATGACTGTGCTTGCATCAAAATATAATGGCAAACCATTCAACGCGCCTAATGATGCTGTTGTTCATAAAGGAGACAACTCAATTTGGTTTACAGACCCTGGCTATGGTAGCATGTGGAATTACGAAGGAAATAAAGGCCCTTTGCATCTTAAAGAATCCATCTACCGTATTGATGGAAAAACTGGTAAAACCACAAAGTTAACTGATGATATTGATAAACCAAATGGACTCTGCTTCTCTCCTGATCTTGATAAGCTATATGCGTCTGATACTGGGAACGGGAAAAACATCAAGGTTTGGAATATAGATGGTGAAAAACTGAAAAAGGGACGTGAGTTCGCCTCGATGAAACTTGAAGGATTTGAAAAAGCTGGTAATGCAGACGGTATCCGCGCTGATGAAGATGGTAACATTTGGGCCAGTGCTGGATGGGTAGGCAACGGCTATGATGGTGTTCATGTTTTTGCCCCAAACGGAAATCGAATAGGACAAATTATCTTACCGGAAATATGCTCTAATGTTTGTTTCGGGGGACGAAAACGAAATCGCTTATTCATGACAGCTAGCCAAAGCCTTTACTCCGTATACACAGATGCAATCGGGGCACACATTACTTAAAACCTAATAAGTGTAAGAAAAAAATTACTTTATCATCACTTTTCGCTTTCCTCGGGGTAATTGAGAGCCATGATGCCCGCGCTTATGGAAGAGACCCTTGTCTTATTAAAACCCGACTGTCTTGATGGCCGCAATTGCGGTGAGGTATTTAAACGCTTCGAAGAAGCAGGTTTCATCGTCTTTGGCGTGAAAATGATGCGACTTTCGGATGATATACTGCGGGAACATTATGCACACTTAGCCGACAAGCCTTTCTTCCCTGAAATTCAAGAGTTCATGCAATCATCACCTGTAATAGCCTTGGCAATGCGAGGCGACAACGCTATTACCCGAGTGCGAGACATGGTTGGCCCAACTGACTCTACTATTGCTGAAAAAGGCACAATCCGAGGAGACTTAGGTCAGGATAAAATGCGCAATGTTGTACATGCCTCCGATTCTGTCGAAAATGGTCAATCGGAACTTAAAAGATTCTTTCTAGAGAGCGAACTTCACAGCTGACTGCGCGGTAATTAAGAATAGGCGTTGTTCTAAACAGCTAGAAACTCTTTACTCTGGTGGGAGAGTAAAGTAGTTCAACAGAAAGCCACAACCTTGCAGACCTCCCCTACCCTGTGGCTAAATCAGGCACATGGAATTGGACGAGCGATTACAACATATCCGCGACCGTATGTTTGCCGCATGTGAATTAGCCAAACGTGACCCTTCAGAGGTTATGCTGTTGCCTGTCTCTAAAAACCATACTGCTGAATCTGTTCGCGAGTTAACTTATCATCAATGCCGAGTATTCGGGGAAAATCGAGTACAGGAGGCAAAACTCAAGATTTCTGCCTGTCCAGGCAATATCGAGTGGCATCTCATCGGCCATCTTCAGTCTAACAAATGCCGAGATGCCGTGAAATTTTTCAGCATGATCCAAAGCGTCGATCGAATGTCGATCGCAGAGGAGATAAATAAACATGCAAATAACGCAGCAAAGGACATGCCTGTGTTAATTGAAGTAAATGTCGCTGGTGAAGCAAGCAAACACGGTTTTAGACCAGAAGAATTAATCGAACAATTGGATACTATCAATAATTTACCGAGACTAGAAATCCATGGATTAATGACTATAGCACCATGGACTTCTGATCCAGAGAAAGTACGTCCAGTATTTCGCCGCCTTCGAGAGATCAAGGAAGAATGCGAACAAATTCTCGGTGCCCCAATGCAACATCTCAGTATGGGAATGAGCGGCGACTTTGAAGTAGCGATTGAGGAAGGCGCCACGATTATCCGCATTGGAACAGCCATATTCGGGCCAAGACCTAATGCGAAGAAAAAACAGTATAATTAGTAGGCCATCTCGACATCGGCTTTAGGCTCGACTATTTTCTTTTTGATGTCGCTGGAAACCGCGCCACTTACTATAGCAAATCGCACTTTTGAATCCCGACTTTTTCTCGGCACTGGCAAGTTTTCATCTAACAAAGCCATGAGTGACGCACTCGAGACTAGCGGCACACAAATTGTGACTGTTGCCCTTCGACGGGTAGACCTTTCCGGCAATAATGATCCATACGCAAACATTTTGGAACATATTGATCCAGAACGATACCTTATTTTACCAAACACAAGCGGTGCAATGAATGCCCAAGAGGCTGTTCGTTTGGCTAAACTCGCTGCCGCAGCTGGACTTCCTAAATGGGTCAAGCTGGAGATTCATCCTGATCCACGTTATCTACTGCCTGATCCAATTGAAACATATGAGGCTACTAAAATTCTTGTGGAAGAGGGTTTTACTGTTTTGCCATATATCAATGCCGATCCAGTTTTGGCTATGCGGCTGCAAGAAGCAGGCGCTGCCACAGTTATGCCACTTGGGGCTCCAATTGGGTCAAACCAAGGTATTAAGACTCGTGATCAGATCAATATAATTATCGAGCAAGCTACAGTTCCTGTTGTTGTTGATGCGGGGATTGGCTCGCCAAGTCATGCAGCTGAAGCTATGGAACTGGGAGCAGATGCTGTATTAGTAAATACGGCAATTGCAGTATCAGATGACCCTTCTCGTATGGGACTTGCTTTTAAAGCGGCAGTAGAATCTGGTCGTATGGCTTACGAAATTGGATTAAGCCAACAAATTGGTATTGCAAGCGCAACAAGTCCACTGACTGGTTTTCTCAATACTGAATCAGCTCATCATCAAGCTAATGGCTGAAAAAAAAACATTATCCAAACAACGAGCCCGCAGTATTCTTCAAGCTGCATCAAAAAAAGTTGTACTGGTTACAGGGGACGCAATGCTCGACCAGTTTATATGGGGTGAGGTCGATCGCATTTCTCCTGAAGCACCGGTGCCAATCGTTAATTTTAAAACAGAAAGTTTTATGGCAGGAGGAGCTGCAAACGTCGCTCGAAATCTTACTTCTCTTCAATGTTCAGCACAGATGCACAGTGTGATCGGCCGTGATGAGTCTGGAAAAAAACTGCGTATACTTCTCCAAGATGATCAAGTAGATTGTAAGTCTCTAATCACTAGCCCTGCACGACAGACTAGCTGCAAAACAAGAATCATAGCCCAACGCCAACAAATCGTAAGAGTAGATCGCGAAGCAGGATCAGATCTGGAATTGCAACTGTCCAAGCGGCTAGCTAAATCAATAGAAAAAGGTTTATCCAAATCTAAAGCGATTGTTATAGGTGACTATGGGAAGGGCGTAATCACACAGGATTTCCTGAACAAACTAAAGCAACTTAAAAAGCAACATAGTGCATGGCTTAGTTTTGATCCAAAGCCAGTGCACTCACTTGATCTCTCCGAACTCTCTTTAGTCACCCCTAATCGGAAGGAAGCATTTGAATTGGCAGGCATTTGTGACTCCACAAAAAAAACAAACCCTTTGAAAGACAAGAACCTTATCCGTGTTGCCAAAAAGTTAATCGATAAACTTGGGCTGAAAATACTTTTAGTAACTTTAGGCGAACTCGGCATGCTCATCTGCCAGCCTGGTAAAAAGGCATTTCATATTCCTACTCTTGCACGAGAAGTATTTGACGTATCCGGAGCTGGAGACACAGTCATCGGAACATTTACTATGGCGATCGCAGCCGGCGCAGATCCTATCGAGGCTGCAATTCTCGCCAATCATGCTGCTGGAGTGGTCGTTGGCAAACTTGGAACAGCCACAGTGACACCCAAGGAACTCCTCGATAGCTTTAATTAGAATGACTGGCAAACCGGCAATCTTCTTTGACCGCGACGGGACACTTATTGTTGAAACTGGCTATCTGCACGAACCAGACAAAGTCGAACTGATGCCTGGTGCCGGCGAAGCTGTTAGCCGTTTGGCTAAAGATGGATTTGAATTATTCATTGTTACCAATCAAGCTGGAATTGGACGCGGCTATTTTACTGAGGAGCAGATGCATGCCACAAACACATCTGTCTGCAAAAAGTTTTCCAAGTTTGATGTAACATTTCGCAAGATCTACTTTGCTCCAGAAGCACCCAACCAACCAAGCCGTAATCGCAAACCTTCACCCCAGATGATACTTGATGCTCAGACAGACTTCAGTATCAACCTAATGGAAAGCTATATGGTAGGGGACAAGACATTGGACATAGAATGCGGGAATAATGCTGGTGTTAAGATGAGTGTACTTGTCCGAACCGGATATGGCCAAGAACATGAATCTCAACTTAGCCAAGTGCATCAACCCTTTATAGTTGTCGATACTTTAAATGACTTTGCAAATATAGCTCTTGATAAAAATAAATAAATTCTTATTACAGATTTTCTTCAAACGCTTGCCGAAGTTTGGCACACTAGGAACCAATGCATGACTTTAGCTTCAAGCGAGGAAGATTATACTGCGAAAACGTTTCAGTAGATTCACTGGTAAAGAAACACGGTTCACCGCTTTTTATATATTCGCACGGGACTCTTACTCGTAATTTCAATGAATTAGATAAGGCGCTTGCCCCACTAGATCATACAGTTTGCTTCGCGGCTAAAGCAAACTCCAACCTAGGTGTGCTTCGCACGTTGGCCAATGCTGGCAGTGGATTTGACATTGTTAGCGGCGGAGAGCTGCAACGTATTATGGCGGCAGGAGGAAGCCCTTCAAAATGTATTTTTGCTGGCGTTGGAAAAACTGAGGAAGAAATTGAGTTAGCTCTCAAAAAAGGTATTTATTCTTTGAACGCAGAAAGCGAGCCTGAACTAATTCGCATAAATAAGGTAGCTCGTCGATTGAAAAAAAAGGCACCTGTCGCAATTAGAGTTAACCCAAACATCGATGCGAAAACTCATGCCAAAATCACAACCGGTACTTACGAAAATAAATTTGGAATTGCATTCGAAGAAGTTGAAGCTGTTTACGATCGCGCCTCAAAACTCAAAAATTTACATATTCGTGGACTACAAATGCATATAGGATCGCAACTAACCGAGGTTGAACCATTTGAAAAAGCAGTTAAAAAAGTTATTCCTTTAGCTAAACGACTGGTCGAAAAATATAGTATTGAGTTTATCAGTATCGGGGGAGGACTTGGCATTGTTTATGATCCTGCGCTAGAGAGTGGCGATGCTAAGTGGTGGCGTTCACCTAAGCGTAAAGATTTGCTAACCCCAAAAAAATATGCATCCAAACTTATTCCATTACTTAAACCACTTGGATTAAAGGTACTAATCGAGCCAGGCCGTTTCATCGCTGGAAACTGTGGAATTCTAGTCACTAGAGTTGAATACTTGAAGCAAACTGGTGTTAAAAATTTCGTTATCGTAGACGCTGCAATGAACGATCTAGCGCGCCCTGCCCTTTATGACAGCTATCATCAAATCACTCCTATAAAACAAAGAGCAGGCGATAATTTAAAGAAAAACCAAATTTCCTCAGATGTCGTTGGACCCATATGCGAATCAGGTGATTACTTTTGTAAAAACCGCATGCTACCAAAGACCGGAGAAGGAGACTATTTAGCCTTACTCAGCGCTGGTGCCTATGGGTTCGTGATGGCTTCTAACTACAATACTCGCACCTTTCCAGCCGAAGTTCTTGTCAAAGGAAACCAAGCAGAAGTAGTCCGAAAACGTCAAAAAACCAAACAGCTTTGGGCTAGTGAAAGCGTTCCAAAGTGGCTAAAATAGCACCACAAAAACAACAACCGTTATGATTATATCCCGGAGTCCATTTATTCGGTTTCCGGGAATTTTCTTTGCTATCTTCCTCTTAGTCGCAGGAGGTCTGATATGGCAAAGCTCCAAGGTTAGCATCGATGCTGACCCTATGAATCTACTTGAGTCTGACCCGCGTCACCTCAAAACCTATGAACGTATTTCATCATTTTTGAATGATGACACAGCGCTAATTATAAGTATTGAGAGCGACTTAATATTTACAAAATCCGGCTTCGAACATATTCGAAATATTAGTAATGCGATTAATCTTCAAGACGGCATTGTCGATGTTAAAAGCCTAACACATTCTTACAAACCAGTTCGAAAAGGTCTCTCTTTCAATATGGAACCTTTCGTCCCAAATGGAAAGTTGACAAAAAAACAAATCAGCGAGATCCGTGAGTTCTCTATAAATCATCCCTTGGTACGTAATATCATGGTTTCGTCTGATGGAAAAATCACACTCATCACAGCCACATATAAAAGAGACCTTAGCACCTCAGACTTAAGGAGGGCTTTTCAGCGAGAAACTGAAGACATACTAAATCAATTTCAAACACCCACATTCGAAGTCAAAATTATTGCCCTGCCATTTATAGCCGAAGAACTAAGTGGAGCATTCATTCACGATATAAAATATGTCCTACCAACTACGGGACTTTGTATATTATTCATTGTAGGACTAACATTTAGATCTATCTCTTACATGGTATTACTACTCATCAGTGAGGTGATTTTAACGGGAACACTTCCTGGAATACTTTACTTAACTGGTTTCTCATTAACACCTCATAACATTCTACTGCTTCCCCTGTTATCTACTATTTATCTCACGCTCTTAGCCCATCAACTCACCGCTCTACAAAATACCGATTCAACTTTGGACTGGGATCAGCGCTTTGATTTAATGCTTAAAACAGTTTTTCGACCTTGCCTATTTGCTGCTATTACGACTGCAATAGGACTGGGATCTTTAGCTATTTGCGAAGTTTCACAGGTAAGAAATTTTGGCCTTGCCGGAATGATTGGAATCGGAATCATTTTTGCATGGGCATTTGGCCCCGGATTGTCTTTTTTACGCTTAGGATTTGGTTTTTGGGCTCCCTCTCTAAAAACTAAATCCAATAATCAAAATAAATCTTTGTTTACTTTGCTAATCAAATCAGCAATCAAATATCGATGGATTACCATAGCTTTTGCTTTCCTTATTTTTGTCCCAGCTCTTATTACTGTTAATAAACTAAACATTGATATCAGAGCCATTCAATTCCTCTCAATTGAAAGCCACACTCGTAAAATGGCTGAAATGATCGATTCGCGTATGGGCGGTATTAATGTCGTACAGATAGATTTTCAAACCGACAAATCTGGTGGAATAAATCAACTCCAATTTTTGAATAAACTTCAAGAGGTCCAAAACTTTGCAAGAGACACTAAAAAATTTAGTAGCACCTACTCGTACTCTTCATTAATGGGTATAATGAACAATGTTTGGAATGGTGATCAATCTGGAAAATTAACCCTGCCAACTAGCCCTCTTACATTGAAGATTTTCGTTCTAGCACTGAAGGCCACTAACTACCCATTTCTGGAAGCTCTCAGTGATAAATCGCAAAAAACTGCATACTTGATATTGCGGACAACAGACATGCCTAGCAAAGATTTTGTCACATTGCTTAAATCAATTGAAACAAAGGCTTCCAAAATCATGCCAGAAAACGTAACGGTATCTGCACAAGCTGGATTACATACAGTCCTCCAAGCAGACCAGGATATTGTCGATGCACAATTGGAGAGTCTAGGCATCACACTTGCTGCGATATTTGCAGTTATGGCCATTCTATGGCGATCATTTAAACTTGCTACGATTGCACTGTTAACCAGCCTTGGGCCAATTGCGATACTAACTATACTTGGATCACTATATCAAGTACCTCTTAATTCTGTATCGGTTATGGTTGGAGCACTTGCACTTAGCATTGGAATTGATGATACAGTTCACCTAATTACCCATTGGCTAAGTATGAAAAGCAATGGCGCAAATGAAAATGATGCTCTAACAAAAACACTTGAAGTCAAGGGTCCTGCAATTGTTTGTACCAGCCTAATTTTAATTGGCTTTTCACTATCTCTTTTATGGATGAGTTTCCCCCCAGTTGCCCATTTCGGATGGCTATCCGCAGCAGCATACATTGCTGCGCTTGTTAATGCTCTATGGATATTACCGTCTTTTCTTGGAAAAAAACGATTAAGCTAATTAGCCTGAGACTTCACCCACTCAACAACTTTATTTACCATTACCTGTAAAGATTCGTTGCTGAAAACATGGTCAGCTCCAGCGATTTCAAAAAACTCTGGATTGTTTGCAGCATTGGCAAGAATGTCATTCGCATCACTAATCGGGACAACATCATCCTCAGTTCCATGCACTAATAACCACGGAACATTTATTTGTGCTCCCAAGTCTACAAGTGTATTCAATTTTGCCATGTCATTCATATAATCACTGGAAAGAGGACAACTTTCCTCTTCCCACATACAACCTTGATCTGGAATTTCTTCCCCAAATTCTCGTTGTGCAAACTCCTTTGTATGCACCATACCAGCTAGCGATATTAAAACATCAATTCTAGAATCAGAACTTGCACGTTTAACGCCAACTGCACCACCCATACTATGGCCAATATAACAAATTTTTCGATCTCCTACGGCATCCAAAACACTTCCCAAATCCTCAGTTTCCTTAGAAATAGTACAATCAGCAAATGAGCCTTCAGAATCTCCATTTCCAGTAAAAGAAATTCGCAAAGTTGGAATACTCGCCATTTCTAAACCCTTAGCTAATTCCAAAATAAAAGGCCGATCCTTATTACCAGTAACCCCATGACCAATAATAACAATAAAATCAGAACGTTCATTATTTGCATGTAATGAATAATCGATTTTTTCTCCTTCTCTGTTTCTAATTTCTCCAAACATATGTCAGTTGAAATACCAGCCAGTTAAACACTTGGCCAGTTTCAAGTTCGTTTAAATAAGCCCTTCTTGTGTCTGCCCAACAGCTTTGACACACTCTTTGACGTGAAGTCTAAGGCTAAAAGACACAAAAAAACACGTCTAGTCTTGGGTATCGACTTTGGAACTCTCTCTGGTCGTGCCCTGCTAGTGAACGCCGATACTGGTGAAGAAGTCGCTTGGGTAGATCATCCATACAAGAATAAGGTAATTGAAAAGAATCTTCCAAATAGCAAAAAACGATTAAAGCCTCAAACTGCCTTACAGGATCCAGCAGATTATATTGCTGTTCTCACTAAAGCGGTACCAAAAGTAATTAAATTAGCAAAAGCCAATCCAGAACAAATATTTGGTATTGGCATAGATTTCACTAGCTGCACCATGCTGCCAACATTGGCTGATGGAACACCACTATGCTCTCAAAAAAAATGGCGCAATAATCCGCATTCATGGGTCAAGTTATGGAAGCACCATGCCGCACAGTCTGAAGCAAACGATATTAATAAAATAGGGCTTAAGTACAGTGAAGAATTTATCACAGCTTATGGCGGCAAGTATTCAAGCGAATGGTTTTTCTCAAAACTTCTCGAGACTGTTCGTGAAGCCCCAAAAGTTTATGCCGCAGCTGAACGCTTCATCGAAGCGGGGGATTGGCTTGTTTGGCAGTTAACAGGACTCGAAAAAAGATGTCTGTCAGCGGCTGGATTTAAAGCTATGCGAGTTTCACGCACAAAGAACAAAAGAGGATGGACCTATCCATCTAAGTCGTTCTTCAAGTCACTAAATCCTAAATTAACCAACGTGATTGGCGACAAAATGGAGTCTGAAATAATATCTCTTGGAAGCCATGCAGGTGGTTTGACAGAAAAAATGTCAAAATTAACAGGACTACTTCCAGGTACTCCTGTTGCAGCTGCAAATATAGACGCACACGCAGCAGTTCCGGCTTCCACGGTTACTGGACCCGGAAAACTAGTAATGATTATGGGAACTAGCACTTGCCATCTTTTAGCTGCTAAAAAAGGAAAACAAGTTGAAGGCGTTTGCGGTATCGTTAAAGATGGAGTAATTCCTGGGTTTTGGGGCTATGAAGCAGGCCAATCAGGTGTTGGAGATGTATTCGCTTGGTTTATTGAAAACGGAGTACCGACTGAAACAAGTATGGCAGCCAAAAGAGCTGGCATAGATATTTATCAATATCTCGAGCAACAGGCGACTCAGTTGAGCCCGGCTGAAAGTGGATTACTCGCTTTGGACTGGTGGAACGGCAATCGCTCTATATTGGTTGACGCCGATCTAAGTGGCTTACTGATTGGACAAACTTTAGCAACCCGGCCTCATGAGATCTATAGAGCCCTACTTGAAGCTACGGCATTTGGCACTCGGCAAATTATTGAAGCATTCACATCACAAGGAGTGATTATAGAAGAATTGATCGCTTGTGGTGGCTTAGCTTCGAAAAACCCATTAATGCTACAAATATACTCAGATGTAACTGGACGCCTAATTAAAGTTGCAGCAAGTGATCAAGCTAGTGCACTTGGTGCAGCCATGTATGGAGCTGTCGCGGCTAACGTACATTCAGATATTACTCAAGCTTCTCGAAAGATGGCAAAAGTTCGAAAGAAAGTTTACAGACCTAAAACTTCCAACAAAAAAGTATATGATAAATTATATTTAGAATACACCAAGTTACACGATCAATTTGGACGAGATTCAAATAGTACCATGAAAATTCTAAAGGCCTTAAAGAATAAGGCACTTGGTCTTTAATAGAAAATTTTCATTATGATAAAAGATCATATCAAAGCTATCATCTTCGATATGGATGGTGTCATTGTCGATAGCGAACCACTCCACAAAGAATCATTCCTTCAGATATGGAAAGAATTAGGGTATGAAAATAACCACGGTATTCATTTCCCTGACTTTTATGGTACTTCAGATCGTACTGTTTGGAAGGCATTCATTGATAAGCATCAGCCAAAAATACATATCGATGAGTTGATATTACTTCGTAAACAACGTCTTATTAAATTACTTCGTGATAAAAAACCTATATTTGATGGTGTATTACCCTTGATTCAACACTTAGCCTCTTATTGTCCAATAGGTTTAGCTACCGGATCTGTTCACCATATTATTGATGAAATTTTGAAGATGGATGAGCTAAGGCAATACTTTAGATGTATTATCAGTTCAGAAGATGTATCCATGCCTAAACCATCACCTGATATATTTTTGCTAGCATCAAAAAAATTAAATGTTGAACCAAAATATTGCTGCGTCATTGAAGATACTATTAATGGGATCAAAGCTGGCAAAGCCGCTGGAATGAATGTTGTAGCTATCACAAATACTTTCTCCATTGATCAACTGTATAAATCTGGAGCAGACTTAGTTTGCCAAAGTTATACTGAAATATCGAAAAATCTTCCCTTCTAATTTTTTATTCCATTTTTCACCTATTAATCTATCTAATAAACCAATTATTATTATTAGTTATTTTAACATATTGATTTATTCAAAACTTCATTAAGCCAATAAAAAAGCCGCCCTTTCGGGCGGCTTAATGAGAACACACCAACTAATTTATTTGCGACGACGGACAAAGAATGCCGCCAATCCCAAAACAGCCAGAGCTATAGTACCTGGTTCAGGAACTACTGTTAGGCTGAAAGACTCTAGACCAGCCAAGTCAGCTGGAAGACCAGGAGGGCTTGCTGTAGAATCGCCAGGTGTTAATCCGAATACTCCTGACATTCCTGTTTCTGCACCGTTTGTGCCAGAAGCAGCGTCAAATGAATCAGCACCCTTCCAAGCTTTGACTTGAAAGAAACCTGCGCCATTAAAACCTGCGTCAACAACACCACCTGAAAAATAACCGGCCTTCTTGCCTTCGTAGAATGCAACAGGTGATCCTACAGCTGCAAGATTGTCAGCAGAAGAACCAGCATAAAGCTGAGCCCATGCTCCTTCTAACTTAGCACCAGCAGCATCACTGATGATCTGCTTTGATGGCTTTAAGTTTGTGAAGTTAATTGTACCCTGAGCAAACGCAGAGGTTGCAATTATTGTACACGCTAATAGTGCTACTAATTTTTTCATATTTCTTGGTTTGGTTGGTATAAATACCCTAAATTAATTTTACTTAAATTATAAATTATTCGCTAGTGCTGAATGAACGAGTCCAGTTTGTTGCGCTGCTGCGTAACACCCAGAATCCCTCAGCTACTCCTACATTCGGGCCTGCAGCGTCTGCTGTATCCCATTCTTCAAAGTCAGCGTCAAAAGAGCTGATGCTGTATCCATTTGCTCCAAACTGATAAACAGTTACTGCTTCATCGGTTGGAAATCCTAAATCTGTATCCAATTTACCAGCTTGTGGAACCTGTGAGCTTCGGATAGAGAATCCAGCAGGTAATGAATTACTTAAGTCACCTTGAGGAACTTCTCCAACAAAAGTAACAGTAGATGCATCACCAGCATTATTTACGAAGAAACCTTCGCCTGGATTAATTACATCATTACCATTATCCCATTCTTCAAAATCTGCGTCGTAAGAGTTAATTGAAAATCCAGCGTCACCGAAACGATAAACTGTTAGAGATCCAGGATTAGCTCCGAAAACATCAGAAACCTTGTTGTCTCCGTTGTTTAATGGATTTGCTACGATCGAGAAACCGCTTGGGATACTCTTATTTACATATCCTACCGCGTTTACTGAATACACTTGAGCCTGAGCTGCAGTGAATCCTAACGCGCCGACAATTGCTGTTAGTAATAGTGTTTTAGTTCTCATAACTATAAAGATTTTCCGTATGCGCCGCCAAAGTCTCAGATTCAGATGTAATCGTCAACCCCTTTTTGGAGTATATTTTTTTTCGCTTCTGAACTTACTAAGCATAACTGGTTCCTTTTTCGTCAAAATTGGCTCTTTTTACAAATTTAATAATACGATTTAGATTCTTTTTTTTGCTATTTCTTCAATTAATTTAGCTAAATCTAAATCTTTTTCGGAAATTTTATTGCCGGCATCATGAGTTGTTAGTTCGATTTGCACCCTACTATAAACATTTAAAAGCTCAGGATGATGGTTTGATTTTTCACAAACAAATGCAATTTCAACAATAAATCCGACAGCTTCAACAAAATTTCTAAATATGTATTCTCTTTTAATTTTGTCATTAGCAAAGGTCCAGTCCGGTAAATTCACCAAAGCTTCTTTTATTTTTTCTTCTGTTAATGCAATACTCATCATTCTTAATAAGGGATATTTTGTCTCAGCAATACTTTTTTTTCAACATTCAGAACACATATTTCACCTTTCATTGACTTTCCTCTTATCAAGCGGCAAAGCTTTCTCCCGTTCTTTTGGAAAATTCCCTCCAAAAGAAGTCAGTTAAAAAAATTTCAAAATAATGATTCACAAAATGATTACTAGGGTTTCGATTGCCCTTATTTCACTGATCTTGGCCGGATGCAGCTCAGAAGAAAAAAAAAGCATTTCTAGTAAAGAAACTTAAAATACTTAAAATTACTGTAGGCGCAGAACCGGAGGATATTGACCCTCATGTAGTTACCGGTGTTCCGGAACACCATATTATTGCTGCACTGACTGAGGGCCTTGTAGCTGAAGATCCAGTTGACCTTCACCCAGTACCTGGAGTTGCTGAAAAGTGGGAAGTCTCTGAAGATGGAAAAGTCTACACATTTCAAATTCGTGAAAATGCAAAGTGGTCCAATGGTGATACGTTGACTGCAAATGATTTTGCAGAATCATTTAAACGAATTCTTACACCTGCGCTTGCCTCAAAATACGCTTACATGCTCTTTGTAATGAAAGGAGCTGAGGATTACAGCACCGGAAAATTGAAGGATTTTTCCAAAGTAGGAGTTAAGGCAATCAATGATAGGACGCTTCAGATTAATCTAAATGCTCCTACCCCTTACTTTCTTTCATTACTCAATCATTACACTTGGTTTCCTGTTCACATTGCTACTGTAAAAAAATATAATGGCTTAACTAAGCGAGGTAGTGGCTGGACTAAACCTGAGAATTTTGTAAGCAATGGTCCTTTCACTTTAAAATCTTGGAAATTAGGTCGAAAATTAGTTGTAGAAAAAAGTTCTACTTACTGGGATTCAAAATCGACAAAACTAGATGAGATTCACTTTTTCTCCATTGAGTTAGAAACAACTCAAGAAAATGCTTTTCGCGCCGGACAACTCCACAACATATACAATTTGCACATAGACAAAGTAGCCACCTACAAAAAAGAACACGCTGATGAATTGCGTATCAAGCCACATTTAGCCTCCTATTTTTATCGTTTCAATGTGAACAAAAAACCTTGCGATGATGTTCGAATTCGCAAAGCACTGACCATGGCTATTGATCGTGAAAGCCTTGTAAAGAATGTAACTAAAGGAGAACAGATGGCATCAACCTTTTTTACACCACCAGGTGTCGCAGGTTACACAGCCCGAGCACGCTTCAAAGAGGACGTCGGAGAAGCACAGAAACTTTTAGCTGAAGCTGGATATCCAAACGGTGAAGGATTCCCTTCTCTGGAATTACTTTACAACACAACCGAAGGGCATCGCATTATTGCAGAGGCAATCCAGCAAATGTGGAAGAAAAATCTAAATATAAATATAACCCTTCAGAATCAGGAATGGAAAGTGTACCTAGATCGCCAACGCGAAATGGATTATCAAATAAGCCGGGCTGGCTGGACCGGTGATTACCCTGACCCTAATACTTTTCTTGATATGTGGACCTCTTGGAGTCAGCAAAATCAAACTGGATGGGCAGATCCTAAATACGATGCATTGATCCGCAAAGCCGCAATCACCAAGGATCCAAACGCTCGATTAGAGGTGTTTCAAGAAGCGGAGGAAATACTAATGGATCAACTACCTATAATTCCAATCTACATCTATACGAGAGTGTACGCACTCCATCCGGCAGTGAAAAACTGGCACGCCAATGTACTTGACCACCACCCTTGGAAGCATATTGATCTGGACTTAAGCCTGCTAAAAAAATAGATCTGCGCATTATAACTGGCTAGCGCTTTCACTATGATTAAGTTCATCCTACGACGAATTCTCGAGACTGTTCCAGTGTTGCTTTGCGTCGCAGCAATGACATTTTTCATGTGCCGTTTGGCCCCAGGAGGCCCATTTGACGACGACAAGCAAGTAACAGCCGAAGTACGAGAACAATTAAATAAGCAATTCAATCTCGACAAACCGCTACATGTTCAGTTCTATCAATACTTAATTAACCTACCGAATCTTCAATCGTTCAAATATCCATCCAGAACAGTTGGAGATATCATTAGCCAAAAATTCCCAGTTTCGGCCAAGCTGGGATTTCTGGCAATGTGCATTGCACTTGGCATTGGAATCATGTTCGGAGTCATCGCTTCACTTCGACCAAACTCATATATTGATTACATACCCTCCTCGCTAGCTATGATAGGCATATGCCTTCCAACTTTTGTAATGGGACCAATTCTGATTTACATTTTCTCTCTCAAGTTGAAATGGCTTCCAGCAACTGGGTGGGGAGGATTCGATGGGGACATTTTTTTTGCGAGTGATATGATACTACCATCCCTAACGCTTGGTCTTTTTTATGCCGCATATATTTCTAGGCTTACACGTGGTGGAATGCTCGATATCTTGACTCAAGACTATATCCGCACAGCCAAAGCCAAAGGTGCATCTGCTCCAAGAGTCTTAATGAAACACGCACTACGAGGCGGTCTCTTACCAGTAATAAGTTTTATGGGACCAGCCGTTGCAGGTCTAATTGCAGGCTCTTTCGTAATCGAAACTATCTTTAATATTCCCGGCCTTGGCCAAGACTTCGTAAAAAGTGCATTTAATCGGGACTACACATTAGTTCTTGGAGTAGTCATGTTCTACGCTACATTGATTATAGTACTTAATTTAATAGTTGATATTCTTCAGGTCACACTAAACCCAAAACTTAAATTCGAATCTTAAATTGTGGCAGAAACCGCTTCAAAAATAAAATCAAACGCGCTCTCACAAGTCGAGAAAGGGGAGTCATTATGGGTTGGAGCTTGGCATCGGCTTCGTAAAAATAAAATGGCCCTACTAGG
>TARA_B100001175_G_scaffold54903_1_pt1 | contig 19438 bp, 23 predicted proteins | sample TARA_B100001175 | Tara Oceans TARA_B100001175
GTTTGGCGTGCCGATCGTCCTCAAAAGGGGCGCTTCCAAGAATTTTTTCAATGTGATGCCGATGCAGTAGGTTCGGATTCCCTTTGGCAGGAAGTAGAATTTATCCAGTTGTATGATGCTGTTTTCACAGACTTAAAATTAAATGGGGTCAGTATAAAAATTAACAATAGAAAAGTTTTAGCAGCCATTGCAGAACGCATTGGCGCCCAAGACAAGCTCATAGATTTTACTGTGGCGTTAGACAAGCTAGATAAAATAGGGGCTGAAAAAGTTAAAGAAGAGATGCTATCTAAAGGTATTTCATCTGATGGTATCGCTTTGTTAACCCCTCTTTTAAAGATTTCAGGGGATTTCAAAGCACAGCTAAAAGCCTTGAGTAGTCTATTTAGAACCTCTCAGATTGGTATGGAAGGGCTTTGCGAGCTAGAGTTTATAGCCGATAAAATCAATGATTTGGGACTCCAATCAACCACTTTAAAATTAGATATTACTCTAGCACGTGGGTTAAACTACTACACCGGGGCTATTTTTGAGGTTTCTGCCCCTGACACTGTTGTCTTGGGGTCAATAGGTGGAGGAGGGCGTTACGACGATTTGACCAGTATTTTTGGACTCAAGGACTTGAGCGGAGTTGGTATTAGTTTTGGCCTTGATAGAATTGCACTAGTTTTGGAAGAATTGAAACTTTTCCCAGAGAATAATAGCCAAACAACTCAAGTTTTGTTTGCCAATTTTGGGTCTAAGGAAAGTCTATACTCATACAAAGCCATTCAATCTTTACGATCTGATGGCATTGTTGCCGAGCTCTACCCGGATGCACTAAAGCTAAAAAAACAAATCACATACGCCAATAAACGCGATATTCCATATGTGGTTTTGGTAGGTAATCAAGAAATGACCTCAAGCACTTATACCCTAAAAAACATGTTGGATGGCAGTCAAAAGACATTGGACTTTAAATCTCTAGTTTCACAATTGAATAAAGAGAAAAACCCTTGAAATGCAAGGGTTTAAAAGTAGCGTGGGGGAGATTTGAACTCCCGACCTCCGGGTTATGAATCCGACGCTCTAACCAACTGAGCTACCACGCCATAAATGATGGCTGCAAATATAGAAACAAATTCCTGTGCTTTCAAAATAAATCCTTTGTAAAAAATATTTTTTTTCTCATTAAAACTAGTAAATTATTGTATATATTGAAAATCTAATTTACAGTATATGAATAACAAAATTAAATATGAAATAGAATTCCCGATTCAAGCCTCACCACAACTACTTTATAACTATATATCTACTCCCTCTGGTCTTTCAGAATGGTTCGCTGATAATGTAAATTCAAGAGGTGAATTGTTCACTTTTATTTGGGATGATTCTGAGGAGCAAGCAAAATTAATTACAAAAAAAAGCCCTGAGCGAATCAAGTTTAAATGGTCAGAAAGTTCCAACGACGCTAGTTTTTTTGAACTTCGAATAGAAGTAGATCCAATAACTAAAGATGTTTCAATTATAGTTACTGATTTTTCCGATGAAGATGAGTTAGAGGAATCTAAAATGCTGTGGGAAAATCAAATCGCAAGTTTAAAGCAAATTCTTGGTTCTCGCTAATTAAATTTTATTTTGATATAAAATACTATTTCAGTTTACAAAATCAATGATTAATATTAATGGAACTTTACTAGAAGATGCAAATGCTAATTTATCTTTAGAAAATAGGGGTTTCACTTATGGAGATGCTATTTTTGAGACTATTAAGGTAAACAAAAGGCCTCTTTTCTGGGAAGCGCATTATTTTCGATTAATGGCTTCAATGCGTATTATGCGCATGAAAATTCCGATGAAATTTACTCCAGAATTTTTAGAAGCTGAAATAATGGATTTAATTGCTACTAAAATTTCAAAAGTAAAATCTCATCGAGTCAAACTATCAGTTTACAGAGTTTCGGGTGGTTATTATACCCCAGATAATAATTCTATTGAATATTCTATTTCAATGAGCCCTTTAGATAATTTTTTATATGCACATACTCCAGATAATTATGAAATAGATTTATTTAAGAATTATCAAATATCACCTAATTTATTGTCGACAATTAAAACAAATAATAAGGCTTTAAATGTCATTGGTAGTATATATGCAAAAGAAAATAATTTCAATAATTGTTTATTGCTAAATACTAATAAAAACGTTATCGAAGCTCTCAACGGAAATATATTTTTAGTTAAAAATAATATAATCAAAACACCACCACTGTTAGACGGTTGTATGAAAGGAATAATTCGTGGTAAATTAATTGAAATAATAAATAAAACCTCTAATTATGAGTTAAATGAAAAATCTATTTCACCTTTTGAACTCCAAAAGGCTGATGAAATTTTTATAACAAACGTAATTTCAGGTATTATTCCTGTCACAAAATTTCGAAAAAAAGAATACAAAACAGAAACCTCTAAATTATTATTAGATAAGTTAAATATTAAAATTCGATTAGTTTAATTTTGAGATGGTTGATCTGGAGCATTTGACCACAGGCTATATTCTCCTCCAAGGTCTATCATTTTATTTTTCCAAATGGTTTTATCTGAAACTTGAAAAATATCTTTTTTGTAGTTATTTTCAGAAAGAATCCAGGAATTTGAATCAAGTTCTAAATTTAATTGATTAGCATCCCACCCTGAATAACCTAGAAAAAAACGAATATCATTTTTATTTATCTTTTGATCTCTAGATAATTTTAAAATAATTTCAAAATTACCACTCCAGTACAGACCTTCTGATATTTTAATGCTTTCTGGTATAAGTTTTGGAATTTTATGAACGAAATATAAGTTATCTTGTTGCACTGGACCTCCATGGTAAATTGGTAAATTGGATTTAATTACGGGTATTAGGTCTTTAAGTTCAAAATTTAATGGTTTGTTAATTATAAATCCAATGGAGCCTTCATTATTATCATCTACTAGAAGTATTATTGAACGACTAAATTGTAAATCAGGAATAATTGACGGATCTGAAATTAGTATTTTACCTTTTTTTGTAGTCACAATCTAATTATATTTAATTGAGAGATTAATTAAATGTAATGATTTAATTTTTAAAGCATATTTGCATTTTTTTCAAATGTGAAGCCGTTCAAAAAAGACTTGGCATCCATTTGTTTTTTTCCTGGAAATTTGAAGTGATTCAAATAAATGTATCCGTTATTAATACAAATTTTAATGGAAGTCTTATTAGTAATTATAGTTCCAATATTATTTGCATGCTGTATTTTTTCATATTCAACCTCATAAATTTTTATATTTAATTTATAGGAACCATTTATTAGTAATGCCCAAGCGCCAGGGTAAGGATTCAAACCTCGAACGAGATTTTGAATTTCTTCACCACTTTTTGACCAGTCAATTTTACAATTGTCTTTATTAAGTTTATAAGCTGTTTTATGTTCTTTTTGGTCTGACTGAATACTTGTTTTAACACTTCCGTTCTTAATGAGATTTATGGTTTTTAAAATCAAATTTCTACCTTTTTCCATGAGTTTTTCGTGTAATATGCCAGCAGTGTCTCTTTCCAATATGGGAACCTTAGATTGTAAGATAATGGCCCCAGTATCAATTTTTTCATCAATGTAAAAAGTCGTTACACCTGTTTCGTTTTCTCCATTTATAAGTGCCCAATTTATTGGAGCTGCACCTCTATACTGTGGTAACAGTGATGCATGTAAATTAAAGGTGCCTAAAGTAGGTATTTCCCAAACCACCTTAGGAAGCATCCTAAAGGCTACAACCACTTGTAAATCGCATTTTAGTGCGATGAGTTGGGCTATAAAATCTGTAGATTTGAGATTGGTTGGTTGCAAGACATGTAAGCCCTGTTCTTGCGCATAATATTTTACTGCGGATTGCTTTAATTTTTGACCACGTCCTGCGGGCCGGTCCGGAGCAGTAATGACTCCAACTATATTATAACCTTCTTTAATAAGCCCTTTAAGCATGTGAACCGCAAAGAAGGGAGTTCCCATAAAAACAATTCTAATATTTTTTGTGGCTGTCATAAAATTTGGTACAAATTTGAATTTGTGAGTTTAATTTTTTGGTTCTCTATTAAGTACTGCAATATTTTAATTATTCTCTCATCTTCTAAATTACAAATTTTGACTAAATCTTTGGTGCTCAATGGCACTTTTTCAATGGCTTCAAGTATATGTCTTATTTCATTTTGAGAGAATTTATTTGTCATGATGCCATTCTCAGTACAGACATTGCATATCCCGCATGGTATTGATACCTTTTCATCAAAATAGTTTAGAAGTTGAAGACTTTTACAAGCAGAATTATTTTCCATGTATTTAAATACTGCATTTAATTTTTTTAGTTTTATTTTATTTTGAATTAAAACCGGTTTTGAAATTCTGTGAATTGTTTTTTCGTCTTCTCTAGAAACCAGAAATGTAATTTGTGTGTCAGCATCACTGTTTTTAAAATCCATAACTTTCACGGATTTAAGACGTTTTAATACCTCCAAAACAGTAGATGTTTTAAGCTCTGTTTTAATTGCAATTTTTTCTATATCAATAGTGGTTGGTTGAACAAAGATTCCTTCGTAGGTTCGAAGTATGACATTTGTTACATTTTTTTCTACAGTATCCTTTTCAAACAATGACTGAAGTGTGTTGTTGGATATTAAAAATTGAATAGTTAATTTATTTTTAAGAACCGTTTCAAAGATCAATACACCATAACTTTGTAAAGTTTTAAGCGCATTAAAAGTTTTAAGTTTGGAAAGCTTATGAATTTTACAAAAATTATCAAAATACAATCCCTGTCTTTGATCATTATATTCACCATAGCCAATTTGGAAGTGAATACACAATTTCTTGTAAATTAACTTTAAAAAAGAAATATTAGGTAGTAGATTTTCAAAACGAGTTTTCATATTGGTCACATTACTGGGGCCTGTTATCAAATAGGCAAAAGCCTTATCTCCATTTCGGCCTGCCCTTCCAGATTCTTGAAAATAAGCTTCAAGGCTTTCAGGAATGGTTAGATGTATCACCACTTCAACATTACTTTTATCGATTCCCATACCAAAAGCATTAGTCGCTATCATGACGCTAAATTTGTTATCGATCCAATCTAAATACATAAGTTCTTTTTTCTTGAAACTCATACCACCATGGTAGTAACCACAGGAAATTCCTTCAAGTTCTAAAGTTTTTGCTAGTTGTTCTGTTTCAATACGGCTCCTGACATATACAATAGCACTGCTTTTGATCTTTTTTAAAATGGAGATGGCTTTGTATTTAGGATCTTCTAAGGCAATTGAATTGTAAGATAAGTTTGACCTGAAAAATGAGCTCTTATACACTTTGTGGTTCAAAAAATCTAACTGTTCAGTAACGTCCTTGATCACATGTTTTGTAGCAGTTGCCGTCAATGCGATGACGTTTGTTTCTGGACACAATGTTCGCAGTATTTTGATGTTCCTGTAAGCTGGTCTAAAGTCATGTCCCCATTGACTGATACAATGGGCCTCATCAACAGCAATTAAGCTTACTTTCATGGATTTAATACGCGTTTGGACCAATCTATTATCAAGGCGTTCAGGAGAGATATATAAAAATTTATAATTTCCAAAAACACAGTTATCTAGCATTCGCTCTAGTTCGCTGTAATGATTGACATTAGTTAAGGCCATGGCTTTTATGCCCTTTTGATTTAGCGATGCGACTTGATCCTGCATTAATGCAATAAGTGGAGAAACTACAATACAAATACCTTCTTTGATTAGGGCTGGAACTTGAAAACAAATAGACTTTCCACCCCCGGTTGGTAAAAGTGCTAAGCAATCCTCATTTTCTAAAGCTGCTTTAATAATTTTTTTCTGATTTAGTCTAAAGCCAGTATGACCCCAGTATTTCTCTAAAATTTGAAGCGGGTGCAACATCGTATTTAAATATTCTTTAAAATGAAATCTACACGATTTTCTACAGTAGAATGTGGCACCTCTACTAACTTATAATCAAAGCGTTTATACCATTTTGTAAGGTATTTGTGAATTTCTGTCGCTTGTTCAAAAGTTTCATAGCGCTCATTATCCTGAATGTATATATCTTTCCAAGGCGTTAATATAAAAACTTTATCATATTTGTGTTTTTTACAATTTTCAATAAATTCCATCGAGTAATCGGAGTCAATATAATCTAAATATGCGACCACATCAGGTAATCCTCTATCAAAAAAAACCAAAGGGCTGTCTGCAGTATCTGCTTCAATAAATTGTTTTTTCCGTGCTTCCAAAAGTTGCTTGCTAAACAAATCAGGGTCTTTCAAAAATAATTGATCTATTCCCTTGTTTTGTGCTTTTAAAGTAATTTCTCTAGAAATTTCTTCCATACAAACATGACCTTTGTTTTTTAATTTATCAATAATTGAAGTTTTACCAGAAGCTGGGCTACCAATAATCGCTATTTTTTTTGCTTTTGAACTTAAAGTCATGTTAATTGTAAAATTCGTGATTTAAAAGTTAAATAAAAAATTATCACTTGATGTATATTTGTATTTATAAATGACCACAATGCAATCTAACTATCCAAATGAATTTTACGATAAATTACGAGAAAAATTATACGAAACAAGTAATTGGCCTTCAGTCTATCTTTTTAAATTTATAGTTGATTCAGATCCTTCTAAAATTATAAAAATTCAACAGAACTTCGATAACATGAAGGCTGAAATTAAAAGTATTGTTTCAAAAAATGGTAAATATACTAGTGTTTCTGTCCAAGTTAAAATAGAAAGTCCTGAAATTGTTATAAGTAAATATAAAAAAATCGGTAATGAGGTTGATGGTGTCATTTCACTATGATCCTTCTAATAAAGTCAGTTTAATAGTTAATTTTTTGTATTTTGCAGCTTAAACTAATAAAATTTAAATGTCATTAACAATAGAGCATATAGAATACAACACAGAGCGTGAACACTTAATTATTCCTGAATACGGAAGACACATTCAAAAAATGATTAATCACGCCATAGCACAGGAATCAAAAGATGAGCGTAATAAGCTTGCCAAAGCCATTATTTCAGTAATGGGTAATATGCAACCACATTTGAGAGATGTCCCTGATTTTCAACACAAGCTTTGGGATCAACTGTTTATAATGTCAAAATTTAAATTAGATGCTGATTCTCCTTTTGAAAAACCTTCAGAAGAAATATTACGTCTTAGTCCAGATCCACTTGCATATCCACAGAATTATCCAAAATATCGTTTTTATGGAAATAATATTAAAACAATGATTGATGCAGCATCTTCCTGGGAAGATGGAGACATGAAAACAGCTCTAATTTTCACAATAGCTAATCACATGAAAAAATCATTCTTGAGCTGGAATAAGGATACTGTTGAGGATATTGTTATACTTAACCATCTTTTTGAGTTATCAAATGGGAAAATTGATATTAGAAATACTAGCGAAAAACTTACTGATTCTTCCCAGCTTTTAAAAATGCAGCGAAAGACCAATAATTATAAGAGCAATTACAAGAAAAATAACAGAAATCGTAAGCGATATTAACCTTTTACTTAATAAAAATTAAATTTTAATCCATTGAAGTCATTTAAAATTGAAGGTGGACATAAATTAAGAGGTTCAATTCAACCTCAGGGTGCAAAAAATGAAGCTCTCCAGATTTTATGTGCTGTACTCTTAACTAAAGAAAAGATCACTATTAACAACATCCCAGACATCATTGATGTCAATAAACTTATTCGATTGTTGGGTAAATTAGGAGTAAAAGTAGAAAAGCACTCAGATAACTCTTACACTTTTCAAGCAGATGCTGTCGATTTAGACTATTTGGAAACTCCCGCATTTAAAGTTGACGGGGCAGGCTTAAGAGGCTCCATCATGATTGTTGGTCCATTATTAGCTCGTTTTGGTAAGGGCTATATTCCTAAGCCGGGTGGGGATAAAATTGGCCGCCGTCGTTTGGATACCCATTTTGAAGGATTCATAAAATTAGGTGCTGATTTTAGGTACAACAAGGAGGATCATTTTTATGGGGTTGAAGCCAAAAGATTAAAGGGTACTTTTATGCTTCTTGATGAAGCATCTGTTACCGGTACTGCAAATATTGTAATGGCTTCTGTTTTAGCTGAAGGCACTACAACAATTTACAATGCTGCTTGCGAACCTTATCTCCAGCAACTTTGTAAAATGCTTAATAGAATGGGCGCTCAAATAAGTGGGATTGGTTCTAATCTATTAACAATTAATGGAGTAGATGTTTTAGGTGGTACTTCCCACACTATGTTACCAGATATGATAGAGATTGGAAGTTGGATTGGCCTTGCTGCGATGACTCGCAGTGAACTCACTATTAAGAATGTTAGCTGGGAAGATCTTGGTGTAATTCCTAATGTATTTAGAAAGTTGGGTATTACAATAGAACGGAGAGAGGACGATATTTTTATACCAGCACACATCAATGGATATCAAGTCCAAAATTACATTGATGGTTCAATATTAACCTTATCTGATGCACCATGGCCTGGATTCACTCCTGATTTACTCAGTATTATTTTGGTCGTTGCTACTCAGGCTAGAGGCAGTGTCTTAATCCATCAAAAAATGTTTGAAAGTCGTCTATTTTTTGTAGATAAATTGATTGATATGGGTGCCAAAATAATTTTGTGTGATCCTCACAGAGCTTCTGTTATTGGACATGATTTTAAATCTCAACTCAAATCGACTACAATGACTTCACCAGACATTAGAGCCGGTGTGTCGCTTTTAATTGCTGCGCTTTCGGCAAATGGAACTTCAACTATTCACAATATTGAACAGATTGACAGGGGCTATCAAAATATTGATATACGCCTTAAAGCGATTGGTGCAAAGATTAAGCGCATCGAAATCTGATGATTTTAATATCAATTATCTATTCAACGCTAATTTATAAGTTTCCAAACAGCGTTCTCTTGCAAATTTGTGATCTACAATAGGTTTTACATAATTAAATTCTTGATATTCAGGAACCCATTTTTTAATATAGAGGTGGTCCTTGTCAAATTTTGCAATTTGAGTGGTTGGATTAAAAATCCTGAAGTATGGTGCTGCGTCTACTCCACAACCTGCAACCCATTGCCAGTTACTTATATTACTTGACAGTTCAAAATCATGTAATTTTTGAGCGAAGTAAGCCTCGCCCCAACGCCAATCTATGAGCAAATGTTTACATAAAAAACTTCCAACCAGCATTCTAACCCGGTTGTGCATAAAACCGGTTTGGTTCAGTTCTCGCATACCAGCGTCAACTAGAGGATATCCAGTTTCACCTTGACACCATTTCTCAAACTCTTCTTTATTATTTCGCCATTGAATAGCTTCGTATTGAGGCTTAAAACTTTTGGTGACTGTATAAGGGAAATGCCATAAAATCTGCATAAAAAACTCACGCCATATGAGTTCTTTTAAAAATGTAATGTTGGAGCTTTTCAAAGCTTTTTTCACAACACTGCGTATACTGATTGTCCCAAACCTAAGATGGGGCCCCAGTCTGGAAGTTCCTGCAACTGAGGGTATATTTCTTCTTTCTTCATACAAATTAATTAATTGTTTGTCCATTTTAAAGGGGGCAATTTTTAATTTTGATGTGGTAAACCCCATTGCATCTAAAGTTACCCATTGGTTGAGGTTCATTTTAGAAAGGTGCTTTAGTAAATCTTCTGAAGGGTAAGCCTCAATACATTTTTCAGTAAAAGCGCCAAGCCACTTCTTTGAATAAGGGGTGTATACTTTATAGGGCATACCATCATCTTTTGTAACTTCATTTCTTTCAAAAATCACTTGGTCTTTAAAGGATTTAAATCCAATACTTTTTTCATTTAATAAACTTTTAACTGCTTCATCTCTTGCAATAGCATAGGGCTCATAGTCGTGGTTCGTATATACAAATTCGATAGGAAAATCAGAAATCAACTTTTTAAAAATCTGCACTGGACGCCCATAATAAGTATTTATTTTTTGATTTTTTTCAAGGGAATCGTTAAGGCTTTTTAATTGGTTGTGTATAAAATTTACACGTGCGTCATCTTTTGGAAGCTTATCTAAGATTTCTGAATCAAAAATAAATATGGGAAGTACATTCTTATAGTTTTTTAAGATTTTAAAAAGACCATGGTTATCATAAAGTCTTAAATCTCTGCGAAACCAGAATATTGCATTGGACTTCATATTTTAAATTCTCCAAAAATTTCAATCAGCTTGTCATGACGGTAATCAAATATCTCTTTCAATTTAGGTTCAATTATGATTGGATGGACTAACTGACCAATTAAGCCAAATGGTATTTTATAGTCGATGATGTCTTCCATTTCAACACCTCCATCAATTGGTCTAATGAAATGCTTGTGATGCCAAAGCGCATAAGGTCCAAACCTTTGTTCATCAACGAAATATTTATTTTCTTGAACGTGAGTAATTTCAGTTACCCATTTTGTTTTTATACCAAATAAAGGAGTTACTATATATTGAATAATTTGTCCTGGATACATTTTGCGATCGGCTCCAGATAAAATATTAAAACCCATATACTCAGGAGTTATGGTCTTGAGATTTATGGGAGATGATAAAAAATCCCAAGCTTTATTTACTGATATTGGTAATTTTTGTTTTGATTGTAAATTGTAAATTTTCATTTAGTTAAATATAGCTATATATAGGTTTAGCGAGGTTGCAAGTATTAGCCATGCGCAATATGGTAGTACAAAAAATCGCATATTTTTTAATAATCCTTTGAAAGCAATAAAAAAGTAAAACATAAGAACACTTAGCATTGTTATATTTAATAAGCCAAATAATATCATATGTTTATTCATAAAAATATAATTCCAAGAAATATTTAAGACTAGGTGTAAAATATACAAAGCTATTAACTTTTGTAATTTAATATTTTGATACAAAAAAGTCATAAACACTGAGAAAAACACCATAACAGAAGTCCAAGCTGCTCCAAAAACCCATCCCGCTGGCTCCCATGGAGCTCTGACTAAGCTAGAATACCATTGAGATGTTGGTCCATTATTCATTAAAAATATTCCTAATAGAAGCGCTCCTAAGTTTAGGAATAAAAAAACCAAAAATGTGAAGCTAAACCTCATTTAAACAGTTATTTTATCAATTTCTTCTAGAATTTGTTGGGCTAGAGCATATTTTTCATCACTGGCAGTACGATTTGTTGATGAGAGATCGTGCCATTCGGACATTAATTTTTTATATTGGTCTTGTAATTTCTCAACTGTAGTTTTCCTTTTAAATAATTTAAACATAACTATTTAATTAATTTGGTTATTTTACTACTTGTAGGGCGCGTTAGTGAATAAAAATAATCAATAAATTCACCTTGTTTACCAACTATGTATTTTTGAAAATTCCATTTAACAGATGTTGTTTTCACTCCATTTAAGTTTTTGTCAGTAAGCCATTGATAGAGTGGATGTTGATTTTTTCCCTTGACATCAATTTTTTCTGACATTATGAAACTAACCCCATAATTTTCTTCACAGAATGATTTTATTTGTTGATTTGAGCCTGTTTCTTGTTGGCCAAATTGATTGCATGGAACACCAATAACCATTAATTTACCTTTATAATTATCATAAAGTCTTTGTAAACCATCATATTGATTAGTAAAACCACATTCGGAAGCAACATTTACAAAAAGTATAAATTGCCCCTTGTAAGCCTTAAGATTAATCGGAGTACCATCTAAACTATTAATTTTAATATCGTAAAGGTTCATTTTCTTAGAATTATCTACTTCCAATGGTAAAGTACCAATTAGTAATAAAGATGTTAATAATACATTTATGATTTTCATCATTAAATTTTTAAGGATACAATTCCACAATCCAATTTAAATATTTGTCCAGATATTGACTTTGATTCTTCAGATATAAGATATCTAGCCATACTTGCGACTTCACTTGGAGCTAAAAACTTTTTTAATGGATGCCTTTGTATAGTATTCTCTATCATTCTTTCGTTCCTGAGAAGTTTTGCTGCCAAATCAGTTTCTGTAATTGTTGGAGCGATAGCATTAACTCTGATGTTTGGTGCCAAGTCTGCAGCGACAGACTTGGTTAGACCTTCAACAGCTGATTTTGCTGTTGCAATACTGGCGTGAAATGGCATACCTAGGGAGGTTGCCACAGTGCTAAATAACACAATTGAGCCAGAATCACTTTGAGACAATGCAGGGGTATAGGCTTGTATGGCCTTAACAGCGCCCATTACATTGATTTCAAAATCATTTCTAAAATCTTCTAAACTCAATCTTTTGAAGGGTTTTAGATTGATACTGCCTGGGCAGTAAATCAATCCATCTGCTTGATTAATTTCGGGTAGAGCACTTGTAGTGACATCGCAACTATGATGCGTTAGATTTGCATTTGAATAATCTGGTGTATTACGACTTATATTAATAACCTGGTGTTTTGGCAATAATGTATCAACAATAGCTTTGCCGATTCCACGACTACCTCCAATGATAATAATTTTTTTCATGACGTTAGGGGTCTTCCTTTGAGACGTTTTTCAATTTTTTGCTTGACAATTGTGAGCTCTTTCATTAATTCCATTAATTCAGGTTTTTTATTAGCTTTATAAACTTCGTTAATTTCAAGTATAATTGATTTCACCTCTCTAGATGCTTCTATTCTCTCACTAGTGTTTTTGAACTTCAATTTCTTTTCTAGGAAAACTTGTCCTTTTTTTTCAGCTGACATAATTTTTAATTTAAATAATTATTAAACTCGGTAATTTTTTCTGGATTATTGAATACACCACTGTAAAATGAAGTTACAGTAGCTGAAGATTCGTCTTTAATGCCTCTAGACGAAACACACAAGTGCTTAGCATCAATGATAACAGCCACATCATCTGTCCCTAATATTTTTTTTAAATCTTCTCCAATTTGATTTGTTAAACGCTCTTGTACTTGCGGTCGTTTCGCGAAATATTGTACTATCCTATTAAGTTTTGAAAGTCCAATAACCTTACCGGACGAAACATAGGCAACATGAGCTTTTCCCATGATGGGTACAAAATGGTGTTCACAGTTTGAGTAAAAAGTTATATTTTTTTCCACCAACATTTGGTTGTACTGATATTTATTGTCAAATAATGCTATTTTTGGCTTGTTTTTTGGATTTAGACCTGAAAAAATTTCATCAATATACATTTTGGCTACTCGATCAGGTGTCCCTTTTAAGGAATCGTCATTAAGGTCAAGCCCCATTACATCCATTATTTCTTCAAAGAGCATTGAAATTTTATTCTTTTTCTCTTCATCACTTAAAGCAAATGCATTTTTTTTAAGGGGTGTTTCTAAGCTGGTGCAAAGGTGGTCGTCACCAATTTCGTGATGAGAATAATTGTTTGGGTTAACGAATTTTTGTTTAATGATATTATTTGACATAGATTTTTAACGTTTTGATATTTTATTGTTGGAAATTGCATTTTGTCTGGAGCATTTGAAGCGACCAGATTCAAAAGATCTTAACTTTTGATGCTTTGTTTTACGACCTTGAACTCTAGCACGCCAAAGTCTAAAACTTTTTGGATGCATCTGATTTCTCATAAGAGATATAACCTGTTGTTCTGATAATCCAAACTGAAATTCTATAGCATCGAATGTAGTACGATCTTCCCAAGCCATTTCTATAATTCTGTCAATATCAATTAAATTTAAGCTCATAACTGTGGAAGAATGTATTGTTTATCGAATTTTATTTTTTCAGCCAATAAATTTTCAAAGAAATTTTTATTTTCTTTAAAAGTCTTTGAGTTTTCAAATTGAATAAATCGACCTTGAGCGTGTATACTAGTGAAATCAGTTTTGTAAAAAACTAACTGGTAGAAAGGAATTGCCCATGTGAAGTTTTTTAGACCTTTGTTAATACGGATTAGAATTCCTTTTTTTCGCAACTCTATATTTGCATAATTTAAATCTGAAATAATGTTAATAATGTAACTGAGATTTGGGCTAAGCTGTTTTATTATCATTCTTTTTGATCCAACCCCACCTCTTTTTAATGACTCCAAAAGTCTGTAGGGTTTACCAACAAAATTTTCAAGTGTTTTTTTATGATTTTTATCGTAAAGTGTGGTATCTAGAATCAAATTAATATCATTTTAATCAAACTTAACTAATGTACTTGCATTAATACATAGAATTAAAAAAACATTAACATTTTTAATGTTTTTTTAACAGAGTATTTAAACCTTTATTATTTTAAGTTTTCAATAAAAGATGCTGAAGTTTCAAGTAACCTCTTCTTCTTTTCTGTATCCATTTTTTCGAAAGAACTAACCAACATTCTCATTCTTGGATTCTTTTTAAAAAATTCTTTGTGGTTATTTATGAAATTCCAAAATAATGCGTCCCAAATTAGACACCAATCAGCTTTTTTGTAATCGCTCATTTTTAGGATGTAACTACTACCGCTTATATAGGGTTTTGTTGACATGAGACCTCCATCTGAAAATTGACTCATCCCATAAACATTTGGAACCATAACCCAATCGTAGCTGTCGATTGAAAGCTCCATAAACCAACGATATACTTCATCTGGATCAATTTCACACAAAAGCATCAAATTACCAATAATCATCAATCTTTCAATGTGGTGGATATATCCGGTTTTTGTAATTTTTTTTACAGAATCGTCAAATGGCTCAATTCCAGTGCTACCGTTGTAGAAACTTGCTGGCATTTTCCTCTTAAAGTTCCAAAAATTCTTGGTACGCTCTTCTGTACCTTTTGTAATATAGACACCTCTAATAAATTCTCTCCAGCCAATGATTTGCCGAATGAATCCTTCTGTTGAATTGATTGGTATATTGTGCTTTTTTGCGTAGTCTACGGAGATTTGAACGACATAATTTGGATCTAGCAATCCGACGTTCATAAGTGGAGACAATAAACTGTGGTGCAGTTTAGTTTCATTTTTAAGCAATGCATCTTCGTAGGTCCCAAACTCTTCAAACCTCGTTTTTAAAAACTCTCTAAACCATTTTTTTGAAGACTCAAAATCATGTGGGTAGTTTGGTTTATTTGGTAATTCACCACAATTATCTGGGTAGTTTTTTTCAACATAAATCAGTGCTTCTTCAAAATAAGTGCTTTCTGCAGGGCGCTTTATTTTTGGTGTTTGTTTTCCTTTTGGATATTTCTCCCTATTGTATTTATCATAAGTCCATTCACCGCCCTCAGGCGATCCGTGTTGCATCAGAAGTCCCATTTCTTGGCGTTGATTTTTGTAAAAAGAGGTTTGGAAGAATTTTTTCTTATCTGATCTAAAAAATGGATTTAATTCTTCATTACCCAGCAGAAATAAGGGATTTTTAAATAATCTAAGCTCAATAGCTTTTTTTCTACAAGCATTTTTTAATCTCTTATTAAGCCAATTATCATTTGGATCATATACATTAATTTTTTTGATCTCACTGCTTAAGTTTTTAATCAGTATTCTGACATCACTCTCAATTTTTGTTGAGTCAATATATTCAGTATTGTAGTGTTCTCTTAGATAGTTTTCATAGTATTTCATACTCATTCTGTGAAATAGAATTTTCTGCTTGTGAAAATTAAAATGTTTAAAAAAAAGATATTCCTCAACTAATATGATTCTTTTGGAAGCTTGAAGTAAATCTGAATTTTCAAAAAGTTGATTGGGAAATATTAATGTTAGTTCCATAGTCGTTGTTATTTAAGCCAATGGTTTCTGAAAAGCTTGTCACCATCATACATTTCTGCCTGTCTTTTAAGGTTAAAGGTGCGATCCCTAGGATCGTTACCAACTCCGGAAACGTACATCCAATTACCATAATTGCTGTGTACATCATAGTCTAATAACATGCTTTCAAAATACGCTGCACCAATGCGCCAGTCAATTTTTAAAGTTTTTGCGAAGAAAGAAGCTACATTTTGACGTCCACGATTGCTCATCCATCCTGTATTTTTTAATTCAATCATGTTCGCATTTACAAAATCATCTGCCGTTCTTCCATCAGTCCATTCCTTTACAAATTTTGAATTTTCAGTCCAATTGTAAGTGATGTTTAAAATTCCTTCAAGTTTAAAAATTGCATTTTCGTGTTTGAGAGAAATGAATTTAAAAAAGTCACGCCAAATCAATTCGAAAAACAACCAATAAGTAGATTGATTTGCATAAAATTGCTGCTCAAAATCCTTGATTTTCCAGTAAATTTGTCTAGCAGACAAACTACCATTTGCCAGCCATGGAGAAAATTTAGAACTGTAGTTTTCTCCCAAAAGGCCATTGCGTGTTTTTTTATAGACACCCAGTGATTGAGTCTTGAAAAAATAATAGTCTAAGCGTTTTTCAGCTGATGTAGAGCCACCTTTAAAAGGACATGCGGTTCGAAGATCTACATCAAAATCTTCAAACCCCAATTGTTCCAATGTTGGCAATTTAAAATCTATTTCAACTTTTGAACAAATCTTTTGAGGCTGAACAGAAACTAAAGGTCTAACCGACGATTTTCTTTCTAATTGTTTTCTAAATTGTGTAAAAACCTTTGGGGTTTCGCTGTAGTGGAATGTCACATCATCGGGATGAAATAAAAATTGATCATAACATCCATGAACGATTACATCCGAGGGTAAACATTTCTTTACAGAATTAATTCTTCTAATCTCTTCATCTGTCCATTCTTTTTGGTGGTATACTGCTTTCACACCATATGTATTTACCAATTTGCTGATTTGGTCTTTTAAAACAGAATTAAACACTAACAGGCTTATATTTAGCGCATCAAGTTCTGATTTTAAATCTTTTAGAGTGTCAAGTAAAAATTTAGCTCTGAATTTTTCAGTTTTTTTAAAACCAAATTGTGTTTTATTGAACTGCTTTGGAATTAAAAAATAAATTCCTATGACACGCTCTGAGTTCTTCATAGCTTTATTGAGTACAGAGTTGTCCTGAACTCTTAAATTGTCTGTGAACCAGACGATGGATGTGCTTTGTTTCTGCTGCATTTTTTACTACAATATTTTACAAACTCCCAATTTCTTTCCCATTTTTTTCTCCATGAAAATGGACGTTTACAAACCACACAAGTCTTAATAGGTAGTTGTGATTTTTTCAAAGCTCTAAATTTTGGAGTTCAAGTTTTTTTTAGGGCGCTGGTATTCCAATCGGGCTTTGAGTTTTGGCAGTGTGTACCCGTCTAAACCATTAATGGCAACAATATCACCCTTTGACAAGTTGACAAAACCATCGTCTTCCAACAAATTTTCACGAACGAATAAATCTTTTATTTCTCCAATTAGTTGTATGCAATCATTACTCTTAATAAGATATTCTTCACAGTAAGTAAGCCCAATTTGAATGGGTGAATTTTTGACAAAAGGGGCGTGCCATCCATTTTTGTATTCTTCTTCTAAATTGGTGATTTCAAATTCTGAAACCTCCTTGTCGTATTTTGCTGAAGTATGATGAGCATCTTTGATAATTGGTGAATGAATATGATTAATAGTGAATTGACCGGTTTCTTTAATATTTTCATAAGTGTTTCTAGGAACATCTGTCGATGGCCTGAAAACGACACCCAGTAGAGGTGGGTTTGATCCGAAGTGAGTTACTGAACTAAAGACTGCAACATTTGACGTACCGGCATTGGATTTGGTTCCGATCAAGTTAGCAGATTTAAAGCCTGAACAACTATTTATTAAATTTATTTTATAAATATTTTTTAATTCATCAACATCTTTTCTATTGAAATGTATCATATGTATTTTTTGTATTTATTGATTTTAATCGAATTTGCATTTAGATCAAACATTAAATTATATAATCCAAAAAAAGTTCTATTCATATATATGAAATGTTTTGATCCTCGGGAGTTATTAAACTTCCTAAGCTCTGTGTTTTTACTATAACTCTCCGCGATGGCTCCAATTTTTCCAAAAAACTCAGGATCTGAAAAATCAAATACTGTACTTTGAAAAGGCAAAGTAGTAACATTCAAAAGTTCATGAAACATATCGATGAAAAAACTTGTTTCCTCAGGTGTGTCATACGCTGTTAGGATTTCTAATTCATAGAGTTTTTCAGTGAATAGTTTAGGGTTGTCCATTATTGATTTATCGGTCAATTCAAAATAGGGTATGTAAAATTCTTTTGGAATGGTTTTGATGCAACCAAAATCTAAAGCAATAAGCTGTGTTTCGTCGTTGATTAGAAAATTTCCAGGGTGGGGGTCGGCATTAACTTTGCGTAAGTTGTGGATTTGATGCATGTAGAAGTCCCAGAGTGCTTGTCCCAACTGATTCGATTTTTTTATATCATTGTTGTATTTGACAAACTCAGACAAATGCACCCCTTTCATATAATCCATTGTGAGAATTCTATTAGAGGAAAGCTGAGTGTAGTAGTTGGGAAATAAAATATTTGGAATGTGAGCGCAAGCATTGGCAATTTCCTGACTTTGTTCAATTTCTAGACAATAATTTGTTTCTTCAGTAAGTTTATCTTCTACTTCTTTGAAATACTTGTCCGCTCCTCTAGACTTGATATTAAACATTCTTAGAGCGATGGGTTTTACGAGTGCTAAATCAGATTTAATACTGTCTGCTACTCCAGGATACTGAATTTTAACAGCTAATGCTTTACCGTTTTTTTTTGCTCTGTGAACTTGGCCAATACTAGCGGCGTTTACCGAATTAGAGTCAAATTCGTCAAAAACGGCTTCTGGCTCTTTACCTAAATATTTTTTGAATGTTTTTGTGACTAGTGGAGAAGATAGGGGTGGAACAGAAAATTGCGCAAGAGAAAATTTTTCAACATAAGCACGTGGCAGTAGATTTTTTTCCATGCTTAGCATTTGAGCAACTTTCAAAGCACTGCCTTTAAGCTGTTTTAGAGTGTCATAAATATCTTCTGCATTGTTTTTGTTAAGGTTTTGCTTTGCAACTTCTTCGGATTTACTGATTTTTTCTCCGTAGTACTTTATGTAGTTAACTCCAACCTTTGCACCGGTAGATACTAATTTGGATGCACGTTGTAGTTTTGAGGTTGGAATTCTATCGATAGATTTCATTAACGCATGTTAATTTTTTCTTTGAACAAGAACTTACCAAAATCAATTACGCTTTTAAGAGGTTTGGTGTTTGCTAGTTCAAAACTCGCTGCAATAGATTTTTCAATAAAAAGATCTGTTTTTTCAAAATCTGCAGAATCGTCGTCAATCCAAAACTTAAGCGTTGCAAGCATTTGAATCCAATAGGATTCATTAACAACTTTGTCTTTGATGTCATCTAACGGTTTGTTATTTAAATTAAATCCTCCTAAGTCAAGTTCATCAACGAAGTCCAAAAACTTTTTGCGAAGTGGTTTAAGTTTTTTCATTTT
>TARA_B100001175_G_scaffold48152_2_pt1 | contig 19267 bp, 17 predicted proteins | sample TARA_B100001175 | Tara Oceans TARA_B100001175
ATATTGCAAGGATGTTGACCATGTTTTTCCTAGCGGAATCGTTGCTCCTAATTCAAGATGCCTATAATACAGGCCTCTTTTATCAGTAGTTCTAAAATCGAGATCGCTATACAAACCAACACTATTTATTTTTCGCTTAATGGTTATTTTTTCCGACCTATTCAATGTATGTTGAGAAAAAATTGGAATTGTAAAAATAATTAAGAGTAAATACTTATTCATTAAAAGCCTCTTTTATTCGAAGATATGTCGCGCCATAGTTTTCATTATCAGTCATTAAGATTAAATCGCCTTTATCAAAAATCATAGCTTCAACTTTTTGGTTTTCAATTACCATTAAAGGGCTAAGAAGAGATGGATGATTAAAATCAAATGTTCCAGTATTATTCATTTGTCCAATTTGATATATTGCGGTTTTGAATGGCCCATTATTTCCAGGATCAGATGTAGCAGAGGTCCAAACTCCACCATTTATATCAATTGTTAAATCTGCAATATTCCGTTTAGATTTTTTTGGGATGGGTAATTCTATTTCAAACTTGTTTACCTCATATATATTATGATTTGATGGATCATAAAATGCGGTAATTAAAGTCGAGTTTCTTTTATTTGAACCCCTATCACCATAAAGAAATATCTGTCCTTGGGCAGAATTAAAAATTGCAAAGCCCTCAAGATTCATTTTATTTGAAATCCCTGGAAGCGTAAAAGTTTGTACAATTTCAATTCTAAAATCAAATGGGTCAACATAAAATAGATAGGCCTTGCCTGTGCTTTCCATAGCAATAAATTTATTTCTAAACTCAGGTACCTTATGTAGCGCCTCTAAATCGTATGGGAGTTTTGGTTCTGGCCAAATTAATTTTCTTAAATTAAGAGACTTGTCCAAATAACTAATTCTTGGCTGATCCTTTTTTTTGTTATCATGAACAACCAAAAACCCCTTTTCAAACTGAGCAACTCCACTAATGGAATAGCGTCTCGATTCATGTACTTTATTCCAATCGTTTTGAGCTTGAACGCTAACTAGAAGGATTAGATAGGTTAAGTAATTCTTTATTACCATAAACAAAAAGGTTTCGTGCTAAGGTTTGAATTAAAATATTTTTTATCATTTGATACGTCATCTAAAACCCATTCAGGTTTTGAAAAAGACTCCTTTGAATCAACTAACTCTATTTCAGCTAACCATAGACCTTTATTTTTTCCATGAAACTCATCAATCTCCCATTTTTTCCCATCGAAGACAATCTTTGTTCTAGTTTTATGTATGACCTCTCCCTGGCTTAGCTTAATAAGCCTGACCGCATCTTTAAATGGAATTTCGTATTCGTATTCATCGCGAGTTATACCTATTGTTTTGGATTTTATAGTAAGAAAGCCTTGTTCTCCTATAACCCTAATTCGCGTTACGCCTGTATCGGTGATTGAAAGATATCCCTGCATATATTCATCACCATTTCGCCCTGCTGGAAGCTTAGACGGGTTCACTAAAAATTTTCTTTCTATTTCTTTAGCCATTTATATGCGCAAATTAACATGGAGGTACATATACCAGGATAGAAAGGTTCTAAGCCTAGTGGATAGACTCCAAAAATATTTTTATTTATAATCCACAAAATACTAATGATTAATGGAGCAACCATCATGGTAATTACATCTAATTTTTTATTTGAGAAAGCCATTAAGAAAGGAAGGAGTAGCCCCGGTACGATTATAGAACCTAACGTATACCAAATTTGAACAACCGATGGAATGCTGATTGCTATCATTAACGATATTAATATGGTTACTAAAATTCCTTTTTTGACAAATGACACTGTGTCTTCAGCTTCAGAGGTATTTGTATTATTTTGAGTTTTTTGTATTCTCCACATAATGTCTCTACCAAATGTAGTTGCGCTTATAAAAGTCAGTGAATCTATTGTTGACATTATTACGGATAATATACCAATGAAAAAAATACCGATAGCAAATTGAGGAAGCACTAATTCGGCTAGCTGTATATATGCTAACGAAGGGTTTCCATTTGAAATCAAGGCTCTGGCGTACAATCCAGAAAAAAGTGTTAACATATCAAAAACCAACCAAAAGCAAACAGATAGCAAAATTCCATTTCGAGCTGTCCGTGGTGATTTTGCTGCAGCGCATCTTTGGTAGAAACCTGGATCAACAAATGTCCAAAGCGCAATAAAGAACCATGCAGCTATATATTGACCAGATGCACCTCCAGTAGGATGAAAGTGATTTGATGGAATTTTTTTAAAAATTTCCAAAGAAAAATCAGAAAAGTGTGCACTAAAAAACAAAAGTAATGCAAACCCCAAAAACATTAAAATAAACTGAAAAATATCTGTTCGAATTACCGCTTTGAGGCCACCATTCCAAATATAACTAACGCTGATCAAAGTAATCAGTATCAACGATATTTCATAATTTAATCCTGTAATATGATTTACTAAGATGCCAACACTTAGTAGATAAGGCGCTGGGCTTGATAAGATTAAAATATAAATAGCTCCAATCACACCAGGTACTTTTCCATAGTGTTGATAAAATTGGTCAGGAAGTGAGATAGTTGATAGGTTATTAATTTTACCTGCTACAAAAAATGCAAAGATTATAGCAAATATATAATAAGGCAATCCAAATATAGTCCAAGTTTGAAAACCATACAGATATGTATTTTCTCCAATGCCTATTATTCCACCGTACCATGTTGATACCAGGGTAACTACAAATCCTGGGAGACTTAATTTTCTTCCAGCTAAAAGATAATGAGTAGTATCACGTCGCTTGGGAGATTTTTTTCCTGAAAACCCTAAAGCAACTACAACAATTAAATAAGAAATGAGAACAAATAATTGCATTAAAGTTTATTATTATGGCCCCTAAAAACGATCAAAGGTTCAGAGCTTGAAAGGGTGAAGCGATCTCCCAAAGATTCATTCGAAATTAGACTTACAGAAGGATCGATTTTGCCACTAATACTATACTTTAAGTTTGAAGTGGTAATTGTACAACTATGATCATTAGTAGCAAGAGATACTCTTTGACCACAGAAAGATTTAAAAATCTTTTTGCCAATAATACATTCAATTGAAAAGTAATCAGTAATTATTTTAATATCAATTTTTTCAAAATATTTAAACAGTAGCTGAATATTTACAAAACTCATATCGTCGCGATTTCCTACTGCCCCTAGTACGGTTACTTGCTTTACGGAATTTAGCATAGTGAATTCTATCGCTTTTTCAAGATCAGTATTGCTTTGATTGGAATCATCTACAATTAATCCTTCGTATGAATGCTTCTTAGCTATAGAGTCAAGATCTCCAATTATTATATGCGGTTTTAAGTTTAAGGATCTGAGAATATTAGCAGATCCATCTGCGCAAATTACTGTGCCTGCTAAGGATAAAAGACCTAAAGGTGTTTCATGGTTAGGGAATTCACCGTTTGCTAAAATTACTACGGGCTGTTTGAATAGATTTTTCATTTATTTTTGACTATTAAAGTTATTGAAATCTTAACTTAATATCATAAAAATCCTTTGGGTGTGGATTATCTAATACTTTAAATTTTTGCTCTAAAAAAATCTTTTTTTGAACCAAAACAAAATTCTATAAAAAACTTTTCAAAATGACCAGCGACACAATAAAACAAAAGTATTCATCGCATCCAGTAAGATCATGGTTTATTAGGCAGAGCCTAGATAATCCCATTAGGTCAATATTGTTCTCTATACTTGCTACTATTATAATGGGAATGGGTGGATTATTTTTTATGATTGATGATGACATGATGAAGCTTTTACCATCTGACTTAGATTCAAAAATTTCATGGGATGATATTCAAGACGAATTTGGCAGCACGGAGCTAATTTATATTGCATTTGGGATAAAAGGTGAATCTGTTTTTACGGCCAGCAGTTTTGCTGCTTTGTGGGATTTAACTAAATCGCTTGAAGAGGAAAATCAAATTGAAGAAGTTTCTTCCTTATCTAATATTAGCCGAATTGATAACGTAGATGATTTTATGGAGGTAGATAATCTTTTACCAGATCGCAATTTAACTAGCATTCAACTTGAAGAAATTCAAAAATACCTTAACAAAAACCCTTCAATTAAAAAAAGGTTTATTAGTGGAGATGAAGAGTATTTTGCAGTATATGCACAACCATATGGCAATAAAACTTTTGATCTTTTTTCAAAAGTCGTTGTTGATAAAACAAATGATATATTAAAGGGTTATGAGATCCATTACGGTGGAAATGCATACATATCCGGGATAATGCCGGGCCTTATACGAAATGATGCCTTCAGTTTAATGCGTTATGGATTACTAATAATGATATTTACCTTACTTCTAAATCTAAGAAGCCTTGCTGGTGTTGCAATGGTACTTATGGTGATTGTTCTTTCCTTGTTTTCTATGGCTGGAGGAATGGGTTGGATCTATTATCTCACTGGTTCAAATAAATTTCTGTTTACTCTTGCCAATACTTCTATGCCAATTATTCTATTAACTATTGCAAATTCCGACGGTGTGCATATTGTGTCAAAATTTTTTAGAGAAATGCGCGTCAAGAAAAATACCAGAAGAGCGGTGGCATCAACTATGGACTCATTGTTAGTGCCAATCTTTGTAACTACCGTAACAACCGTTTCGGCATTTCTGATTATGACCACATCTCCAATACAGCCCTTAATCGGATATGGAATATCTATATCAATTGGAATAATATGGGCATGGTTTTTAAGCTCACTTTTATTGCCTGCTGTTATTAGCTTAAAAAAATGGAATCCTGAGCATTCAGCGTTCACAAAGCCTAGTTTTTTTGAAAAATTGGTTGATAAGCTTGGAAGCGCTGTTATAAATCATCCCAAGCGTGTCCTTGGAACAGGTCTGGCAATTGTTTCAGTTGGACTTATTGGCGTGACAAAAGTAACTGTAGATGTAAATATGCGTAATTTTTTCAAACCCGGTACAGAAATTCGCGATAGTATGGATTTTATGGACAATGAAATGAATGGCACTGTTGATATTCGAGTACGAGTAGAGGGGGATATTAAAGACCCTATTACATTAAGAGACATGTCCACTTTACAATCTTTTATGGTCGAAGATGAGCAAGTATCTACAAGCTTTTCTATTGCAGATGTGGTCAGGCAAATGCATCGAACAGTTATGGATGATGATCCCCTTTATGAAACCATTCCAGAAAGTCGTGGAAAAATTAATAACCTTTTTACTATGTATTCCATGTCTGGAGATCCTGAAGATTTTGAAGAGCTGGTAGACTACGATTATAATGTGGGATTAATTACGGCCTTCGCGGATGTAATGTCCACTGAACAAATTTTTAACTACACCAATCAACTTAATGATCATATAGAAAATAATTTTAATGATGAAGTAAGTATTGATGTTACGGGAATGATTGTAGTATTTAGAGATTTAGTTATTTTAATAGTGCGCTCATCCTTTATTAGCATATTTGCATCTCTTTTTGTGATAGGCGTACTTGCATCCTTATTCTTTAAAAGAGTGCTTTGGGGTATTTTAGCAATAGTCCCATTAACTTCAGCAGTGATAATAAATTTTGGCTTTATGGGATTTTTTGGAATTGAGCTTAGCCATGTTACCGCAATTCTTTCTTCAATTATCATTGGCGTAGGTGTTGATTTTGCAATACACTATATCTCTCAATTCAGAAGACTATCTCGATCAATGAGCAGTGAAAAGGTAAGCAAAGAGGTTGTTGAGGATGTAGGATATCCCATAGTTTTAGATGCAGCATCTAATATGGGTTTTGGCGCATTGGTATTTTCTGCATTTGTCCCCATTCAATATATTGGAGGGTTAATGGTGTTTGCAATGCTCTCTACCTCGCTTGGAACTCTTACTATATTATCCGCTATAACAGAATTATTTAAGAAAAGATTAATACTAAAAGGACAATAACTATGGATAAAAAGTATTCTATTCATGTTAAAATAAACACGCTAGCGATATTATTCTCTGCTAGTCTAGCGTATGGACAAACAGGTCGCGAAATAGCAATAATGGTGGATGAATTACCATCACCAAGTGATCTTAGTAACGAGTCAACTATGGTTTTGACTAATTCAAAAGGAAAAAGTCGCACCAATAAGATGATATCAAAAAGCGTTGATGGCAATAAAAAACAAATAACCTGGTTTATTGAACCAAGGGACGATCGTGGAGTTGCTTTTTTAAAAATTGAACATGACAATAAAGATGACGAGATGCGTATGTGGCTTCCTGATTTTAAAAAGATTAGAAGAATTTCATCTAAAAGAAGAGGAGATTCCTTTATGGCGTCCGATCTAAGCTACGAAGATCTAGCTAGTAGAGAAATTGATAAATATATTTACAAAAGGAAAGAAGATGCGAACATAGATGGTGTAGATTGTTTCGTCGTTGAGGTAAGACCATCCGACAAGGTTGAGTCATCATATCAGAAACATCTTTCATGGATAAATAAGTCAACATTAAGCGTAGTCAAAGAGGAATCGTATGACAAGCGGGGTGAATTACTTAAAGTTAAAAACTTTACCCATAAAAAAATAAAAGACTATTATATCATGAGCGAAATATATGTTGAGAACGTTCAAAAAAATCATTCAACTAAACTTACAATTGATAAGATGGAAGTTGATCTCGGCGTAAAAGCTTCTTTGTTTCAAGAAAAAAATTTGAAAAGATTGCCAAGATAAATTCAGATCTTGAAAAGAATAAAAATTTCAGTCATACCTTTTCTAGCTGCAGGATTGCTGCAGGCTCAGATTTCAGTATCAGGGGAAATAAATCCCTATGTGATGACACGTACCATAAATTCCTCCCAGATAAATCTACCGTTTCGACTCCTCTCATTGGATATCGGATATTCATTCGAACAGTTTGATTTAAAAACCAATTCTGCAATTGAGCACAGAATCAAAACAAATAAGAGCCAGTATGATTTGAGAGAATTATATTTTGCCTTTTATCCTGAATGGGGTGAGGTAAAGCTTGGAAAGCAAATTCATTCATGGGGTGCTGCAGATGCAATTAACCCAACCAACAACTTAAATCCCTATGATTATTATTATATGTTCAAAGTTGGAGCAGGTACTAAAGTAGGAGTTTTTTCGCTCTCTTCAACTTATTATTCAGATAGTTTTCAAATTGAAATTATTGTAAACCCTTATTTTAATAAAAATAGAATCCCGTACGATGAAGATGACTTTCCTTTAGCGCCTGACAATGAACCTGCGATTAGATATTCACCCAATGAAGAGGTTGAGGTGGGATTAAAATTGCAAACTTCTCTAACTAATAGCGATATCAGTCTTTATTTCTTTTCGGGAAATGACAGATCGCCAAGTCTTTACACTGGAATTATTTCAGCTGAATCTAGTACTGACCTTGCTATGGATTTAGGTTATAGAAAAACGACAATGCTCGGATCTGATTATGTAACATTTGTAGGAGATTTTACTGTTAGAGCTGAGGGCGCTCTTTATAACACCAAAACAGACCCCAAAAATAATGTTGAATCAGGAAGCAATATTTTTGTATTTACTGAAGATGTTATTTACTCACAGTATGTTCTTCAATTAGAATACACCACACAAAACGATTTAATGCTTTCAGGGCAATTCATTGGAAGCAACATCATAACTGAAGATAGAAAATGGCTTAAAAGCGGAAATGAAATTTCATCCAGCAGTATGATAATACCTGAATTCAGCCCAGGGATGGGAACTCCGTTTGCAATGTTTTCAGACAAAGCATTATTAATCAGCTCTAGTGGAGTTCTTATGGATGACCAGATTGATATTCAAGGGTCAGTCATGCTCAATCTTGAGAATTCTGGCTCATTTTTAAGTTTTGGAGTGGGATATTCCCCGGTTCTAAACTGGAAATTAGAATTAGCAACAACGCAATTCTCTGGCAACGGTAAATTACAAGACCCCTTCACATTGATGGAAGATTTCAGTCATGTAAGAATAGGCTTATTGTATAATTTTTGATTTCATATATTCTTTTATGCGCCTGAAGACATTTCTAACCTCTTTTTTTATATCAATCAGTATTGGCTTTGCTCAAATATCTGGAGAAGATGTGATTGCAAAAATGATGGAAAATTCTTCACCATCTGATATTAAAATGAATTTTAAAATGACCTTATTTTCTAATTCTAAAAAGAAAAAAAACAAAAAGCATTTCCGATTGATGGAGCAGATTGAAAAGCGCTACCAAGATGGAGAGTTTAAATCAAAATTACTTTTGAGATTCATAGAGCCCAAAGAAGTGAGAGGGCTTAGCTTATTGAATTGGAGTCGTATTGATGAAAAAAACGACGACCAATGGCTCTATATTCCAAAATTAAGAAAGGTAAAGCGAATCCGCCCTTCAGAAAAATCTCGTAAATTTCAAGGAACTGAATTTACCTATGCAGATTTTATTGATAGAGATACTAGGCTCGATAATTATTCTCTTATAGGAGAAGATATTTTTAGAGGCAACCCATGTTTTTTAGTAGAAGTGAGATCAATTGATTCATCGGGTTTTGGAGATAGAGTTTTCTGGATCGGCAAAAAATACTATCTACTAAGAAAGGTTCAGTATTTGAATAAAAATAAGGAAAATGTTAAAATATTAGAAATATTTGATTACGTTAAAAATAATCAATACTGGACTCCAACAAAAAAAATCATGAAAAACTTATTGAATGGAAATTCTACAGAATTACAAGTAATTGATATAGAATACGATCAAGGAGTAAAGGACGAATTTTTTTCTGAAAAATACTTGAGAAGACTTTAGCTATTTAACATATAGTTTACACTTTATTTATACTAATACTAAAAATATTTTCTATTTTATGATATCTTTTACAAGAAGCAATATGTTATCCAATCCATCAAATTTGTATGAACAGGTTAGAATCATTAAATTATCAACAAGTAAATAATAGTTGGAAAGACTATAAAATGAAGAACAAAACAGTTTTAATTGTTGATGATGAAAAAGATATTAGAAACATCATCAAATACAATCTTGAAAAGCAAGGATTAAAATGTATCAGCGCTAATGATGGAGATGAAGCTTTAGAAAAGCTAAGCCATTCTCCTGATTTAATTATTCTCGACATTATGATGCCCTCAAAAGACGGTTATGAGGTTTGTCGCACTATTCGCCAGCAGGGCAACACAGTGCCGATTATCTTTCTTACCGCGATGGATCGTGAGTTTGATGAGATCAAGGGGCTTGAGTATGGCGGTGATGACTACCTTAGAAAACCGTTTAGCCCAAATTTATTAGTAGCTAGAATAAATGCAATTTTTAGAAGATTAGACAAAATTAAGCAAAAGGGTACAGTTGTTGAATACGATGGTCTAAAAATTAACACCGATACCTATATTGCTGAAGTAGATGGAAAGGAGCTCACGCTTCCTCGAAAAGAATTTGAGCTTCTAGCTTTTTTTATGAACCAGCCTAATAAAATTTTTACGCGCGAAGCCCTGCTATCATCAATATGGGAGGAAGATGTTTATGTGGTGGATAGAACAATCGATGTTCATATTAATCGAATTAGATCTAAGCTTTCAAATTATAAAAATTATATAGAAACTGTAAAGGGTGTAGGTTATAGATTTAGACCAACAAATAAATAGTTTTTATTGCTTAAAATCAGACAGAAACTCTTCCTCGCCTTATTTGCGCTTCTTTCAGTAGGGCTTTTATCTCCAACATTATTTATAAACCGGTCCATTGATCGTGAAGTAAAAGAAGAAATAACTAGCACCTTGCACTCTCATGCAAAGGCATTTTCATTATATTTAACTCAAAATACCACCCTTTCAATTACGGATATAGCGTCACAGTATTCAAGCGCGACTGGTCTTAGAATAACGCTAATTACACAAGAAGGTTCAGTTTTAGGTGAATCCGGTTTAAATGAATCCCAGGTATCTCAAATGGATAACCACCTAAATAGACCAGAGATTCAAATGGCAGATAAAGAAGCTTTTGGTGTTGCTACACGATATAGCAGTACTCTAAAAAAAGATTATATTTATGTGGCAATAAAAGCTGATTTTAGTCCTGTTTTTTATATCAGAGTTGCTCAAACATTGGATTTTGCTAGCTCTTTAATTTCTTTAAGGCAAAGTTATCAATACAGAATAATATTTCTTGTTTCAATAGTATTGATTTTCTTCACTTTTTTGGTAGATCGCTGGGTAACTTCACCCATAAGAAGGATTGCTAAGGTAGCTGAAAAAATTAAAACTGGAGACTGGTCTACAAGATCGCATGTTAAAGGTACTGATGAAATCGCAGATTTATCTAGAAGCATTAATGATATGGCAGATACCCTTGGCACTGATATTGCAAAAATTATAAAGATGAGCGAGGTTCGATCAGAGTTCTTGATAAATGTAACACACGAATTAAAAACTCCTATTGCTTCAATAAGCGGCTACATTGAAACCCTATTATCTGGAGCGCTTGAAGATGAAAAAGTAAACCGTTCTTTTTTAAAACGTTCATTAAAAAATACAAAGCGACTAGAAGCCTTGGTTACGGATCTTGTAGATATTTCGCGAATTGAGACAGGTGAATTGACTATGAACATATCGCAAATCGATATACTCCCAATCATTGAAGAGCTCGTGCGTGATGCTAATTTGAGAAACGATAATGAAGATATTGAAATAAAGATAAATAACAATTTATCAAATTATGCATTTGTCGAAGCTGATCCTGATAGAATACATCAAGTATTTAACAATTTAATTTCAAATGCTATTCGATATACAGATAAAGGTTTAATATTAATAAATATTATAAACAAAGAAAGCATGGTGCTTTTTTCTGTGAGCGATACCGGCGTGGGTATAAATAAAGACTCAATTCAGCGAATCTTTGAAAGATTTTATCGAACTCAAAATGCGAGAAGTAGAGTCAAAAGCGGTACTGGATTAGGACTTTCAATTGTGAAGCATATCATAGAAGCGCATGGTGCTAACATTGAGGTAGAAAGTGAAATTGATAAAGGTACAACTTTTTCTTTTGAGCTAAAAAAGATCGATGAAAATATAGAATAGACAAAAAATGAATATTGTTGCACTAAATTCATCAAAAAACTGGGGCGGAAACGAGCGCTGGCTTACTACAGCCTTAAACGGTTTGTCAAGCAGAGGTCATCAAATTTATTTAATAAAGAGACATAAGACGGATCACTGGAATAGTTTGAATTCATCTATAAATGTACTAGAGGCTCCATTTACAAATGAACTTAGTATTAAAACAAAAACCATCATTCGAGATACTCTCAAAGAGGGGAATTCAGATATATTGTTATCAACAAAGCGCAAAGACTATGTGTTAGGTGCCCAAGTTAAAAGCAAGGTTAATATTTCTCATATAATGAGGTTGGGAATTTCAAGACCCATTTTAAAAAGAGATATCATTCAGCGCTATATCATTTCAAAAAGAGTCGATGGAATAATTGTAAATGCGCAATCGTTAAAAAGTGAATTATTAAAGTATAGCTTTATAAAAAATTCTTTTAACCCAGATAGCATAAGATGTATTTATAATGGTTACGACATTGTTGAGAGTAAACCCACTAATTTTAATAAAACATCATCAGATTTTTTAATTAGAAGCGCAGGAAGACTAACAGTTCATAAGGGGTACGATATACTTTTATCAGCGCTTAATTCAATAAAAGACTTAAATACCAAATACATATTAGAAATAGCCGGAGAAGGTCCCGAGCAAAAAAGACTTCAAGCGCTTATTAAAAGGTATAATCTAGAATCCCAATGTAGGCTTGTAGGTGAAAAAAACGATATTGTAAGTTTTTTTAACGAAGCAGATCTTGTCGTAATTCCTTCACGTTCAGAAGGAATTCCAAATACGCTCTTTGAAGCCTGGATGGCAAAAAAACCAGTTATCGCAACAAATGCCGGAGGAATTTCAGAAGTTGTCGATAATACGAAAGATGGAATAATTTGCGAGCCAAACTCAGAAGATCTAATGAACGTTTTAAAAAAATATATAAATAATGTAGGCGATTTTAAAGAAATGGGATTGAAAGGGTATAATAAGTTGATGCAGTCTTTCTCAATGGATAAAATGACAAAAAGTCTTGAGGACTACCTTCGCAATTTTAACAATTAATATTACCATATTAAAATGCCTAACCCCAACCTAGATACCCCAAAGCTAAACTATCGTCGAAAATTTATTATAAACCTTCAAAATAAGCTTTATAAGAATCTAGAGCAGAAGAATATGCCTGATTCAATCTCAAGTATAATAATTTTTGCTCAGGAAAAGCTAGGAGATGCAATCCTATTGCTTCCTTTTTTAAACGCTTTTCATAAGCGTTTTCCAGATGCGGTAATTGATTTATGCTGCACGTACTATAATAAAAAAGTGTTTGAAGGTATACCTTTTATAAGAAATTGTACAATCTACCGTCCGTATAATCTTCGATTTGCTAAAATGATTCGATCTGAAAAATATCAAATTTTGTATAATCCAAAGAGCGGTCCCTCTAAAACCTTTCATCAGATGACAAACAAGATAAATGCGGATGTCAAAGTGTGTCTTGATAATGCATACAATAATCCTATTTATAATTATTATTTGCCTAATGATAACTCCAAGCATATTGTGGAAAAATACTGCGAATTACTTTTCTATTATGATCCCAATACGCAAGTGTCTAATTGGTTGCCAGATTATTTTTATCAATTTCCCTCTAGCATAGATCAAAAAAAATATTTAACCGTAAATATGAGCGCGGGAAATCAAAATAGAAGATTTCCTGTTGATAAATGGATTAATATTTTCTCTCATATTTTAGAAAATAATAACATCAATATTGCTTTATTTGCATCAAGCAAAGAGTCAAGAGACGCTAAAAAAATTAAACAAATTTTTAAAGATAAAATATTTTACCCAATAGAATCACCAAATCTTTATTATGCATCTGGTATTATTAATGACTCTGAGATGTTAATATCTCTTGATACATCTTTAATTCACTTGGCTTCAGCTCTAGGTAAACCTGTTCTCGGTTTATACAATAACGATAAGCTCAACCATACACGCTATAGTCCATACAGCACAATTTCTGAATCTGTATTTTCTAAAACAGAATTCATTCGCGATATTGAGCCCTCTTCAATAATCGATGCGTATTCAAAACTTAATTCTAAAAATAAAAATAATTAGATGAATATAGCATATGTAACAAAAGCGCATTGGGGCGATAACAGTCCTGGTTTAATATTTTCATATTATCAGGCACGTAGCATTGCAGACAATAACCATGAAATTTCATTAATAATGCAGCCCTCTAAACGCCCAGACGATAATAAAAATGACCTCAATAAAATAAATCCAATTGACCTAAAATTATTATCCAATAGCTTAGGGCCTTTTAAAGCAAACGAAATATTTTATAGAAGAGCAAACGCCTTAATACTTTCTGGTGATTATGATACAGTACTCACCCGAGATCCAGGTTATTTACCCTATTTAGTAAGATTAAAGAAAAGGGGAAAAAAAATTTATTACCAATCCCATAATTTTTACATGGATTTCTCTAGACATGAATACATTCAAAGCGTTAATAGAAAAAAGTTTAATAAATATGAAAATAAGTATCTTAATTCACTCGATGGAATGATGACCTTAAATACCCCCCAAAAGGAGCTTTATGAAAAGTATGTAGATATCCCGGTTACAGTGTGTCATCCAGGGTTGAATAAATTTTCATCTAAATCAAAATTTGAAAACAAAGAAGTTGTGTATTGTGGAAGTTTTCAGCCGTTAAAAGGAATTGAGAAGATACTTGATATCTATAAAAATAAATCATGTAATTTTAAACTAACTTTAATTGGAGGGAGAAATGAGCAAGAATTATCCTATGCAAAAAATTTAATTGGAGAAAAAAATATTAAAAATATAAAGCTTAAAGGTTGGGTTTTTTATAAAGATCTAGAAAATATTATATCTAAGGCTTCAATTGGTCTTATGCTATTACCCGATAATTTCTATAATAAATATTTAACAGCTCCCAATAAACTTTTTGATTATATATCTATGGGGATGCCTGTTATATGTTCAGACTTGCCATCTATCAGAGATTTAATACCAAGCGAACATCCCGGGGTAGTTTTTGTACCATCCGAAGATAAAATCAAATGCAATGAAGAAATCGAAAAGCTTCTTACAGATGAAGGTCATTATAAGAGATTGCAGCAATCAAATATCATGCTTTCTAAAAACTTGCTGTGGAAAAAACAGACTGAAACACTTATCAAGGCAATGATAAAATAGTTATGAATATTGCAATCATAACCGGCCATTTTCCGCCAAGCAAAGGAGGGGGTATTGCAGAATGGGCGCTAGGAATAGCTAGAGAGCTCCCAAAGCTTGGGCACACTACTTCAGTCTACGTTACTCATCGAAAAGACAGGGACCTAAGTATTCATAAGGATGAGAAATTTGACTGCCATCCAATGTATGGAAGAAACTGGCACGAATTTCATCGATTTTACGCTGGCTATTATATGTGGAAAATCTTAAAAGAAAATCCCGACACAGTTTTTATAGTTACAACCTGGGGAATGGCTAAGTCATTCAATTTTTTAAAAAAACGTTATCCAAAAAGTAAAATGATAGTTGTTGCTCATGGCCTAGAAATAACACGCCTAAAACCCTCAAGAGAGCTAAATACAATGACAAAGGTTGTTTCTTCGTCTGATCTAGTATTATCCGTAAGTAAGTTTACGCGAGATGAAATTATTAATAGACTGGACAGCATAAATACTAATCACGTCAAATTTTTACCAAATGGAGTGGATACAAATAGATTCTTTCCGATTGAAGCTGATGAATCTTTTTTAGAGAAGTACAATATTCCGATTGGATCAGATTTGATTTTGACATTGGCAAGGATAATAAAACGAAAAGCTCATGATGATGTTATAAGAGCTATGCCAGATATTCTTTCTGCATTTCCCCAAGCACATTATGCCATTGCAGGGCCTCATAGAAAGAAAGATCCATACTTATATTTTTTAAAACAACTAGTTAAAGACCTTTCACTTGAGAAACATGTTACATTTATTGACTTTATTCCAGATGAAGATTTAAAAAAGATTTATTCTGTTAGCAAAGTTTATGTTATGGCAAGTAGAACTTTACATGAAACCGGTGATAGCGAAGGTTTTGGAATTACTTTTTTAGAAGCCAATGCTTGTGGTTGCCCAGTTATAGGAAGTTACGAAGGAGGTATACCCGATGCAGTTGAAAATGAAATTAACGGTCTTTTAGTTCCGTCAGACAGTCCTAATGATATTTCTAAAGCAATTAAGAAGCTATTTTCAAACGAAGATTACAGAAAAAATATAGTAAAAAAGGGAATGGAGAGGGTTTCTAATAAGTTTACTTGGGAAAAACTGACAATACAAATGTTAGATATGCTCAACAGTTGATCTTAGAGAGTTTCCAGTCAAAATTTTGTAAGCCTTTTTATATTTTTTGATTTTTTGCCTATCAGTTTTTGATACGGTTTTATATTGTTTTCTTCTTAGATAATTATCGGTTAAATCTGCTAGCTTAACTGTTTTAGCAAGTTTGTTGGTTTTTATGTCATCAATATAATTAAAATATTTCTGACCTTTATTTCTTGATAACAAATCAACAGCTTTACATATTTTAGAATCAAAACCGTTATCTTCAAGCTCACCTATAGTAATTTTCCCAGACTCAACGACATCATGCAGTATAGCAACAGTTCGTGATCGATTATTTTTCATCATCGACATAACTCTAATGGGATGCATTATTGCAGGTTCTCGATTACGGCCTTTTTTACCTTTGTGGATCTTTGCCGCAATAACAATCGCTTTATTAAGAGAGTTTTTCATAACTTTGTTTACCGAAGTAAGCACTTTTTAAATTATATTAAAATATTATGATAATCTACAATAGAACAGAGTATTCAGAATTAACTAATTCTCAATATCGAAAAGAAAAAAGGCGTTTGCAGATTGAGCTTTTAAAATTGCAAGAGTGGGCAATTGACTCTAACCAAAGAATAGCCATACTTCTTGAGGGTAGAGATGCTGCCGGCAAAGGATCAACTATACAAAGATTCATTGAAAATCTAATGCCAAAAGCAACCAAAATAGTTGAATTAGGTGTTCCCAATAAAAAACAAGAGAAGAACTGGTTTAAAACTTGGGAGAAAAGGTTACCAAAAAAAGGAACCCTTACATTTTTTGATAGAAGTTGGTATTCAAGAGCATTAATTCAACCTGCTATGGGTTATTGCACTGAAAATCAATATAAATACTTTATGAAGAAAGTTAATAATTGGGAAAAAAAGCTAATCGATAAAGGATTAGTTTTAATTAAAATTTATTTATCCATATCAAAAGAGAATCAGAAATTGCGTTTTCAATTTAGAAAAGATCACGATCTAAAATATTGGAAACTTTCTACAAATGACTGGAAAGCACACAAGAATTGGCAGCTACTTACAGACTATAAAGAGCAAATGTTTGAGCAGACATCAACAAAAAAAGCGCCCTGGGTAGTAATTAATTCAGACAATAAGATGATAGCTAGATTGAACGCAATTAGATATGTCCTTTCAAAAATTGATTATCCAGATAGAAAAGATTTGAAACCTAAAAAATGGTCTAAAGAATCTCCCGTATATAATATTTCGCTTTTCAACACACAGTTTAATAGTCTTAACCGCGAACAATATGAGTTACTAAACAGGCTAAAAGGTCACGAATAAATTATTTTTTTGATATTTCTCCATAAATAAAAAAGGCTGGATTGATTCCAGCCTTTTTTAAGAACTAAGATTTAATTGATTTTCTTACTTTGCCCAAGAAGACTTTAGAAGCGCAACTGATGGATCTTCAGTATTTGACACAAGAACGTATCCATTTTTATACGCAAGCCCTTCGGGTTCTCCAGCACTACTTCCTGCAGTGTCACCGGTATAGTCATTCATTTCAGTGATAGCTCCAGAATCATATTTAGGATTTGCTGGGTCAGTAATATCGTACACAACTACTCCTCCCGCATCTTGCAATGTTGTGAGAACAAATGTTTTGTCACCGGCCTCAACTATTACAACTTCTTCAGGTTCTATTCCTTTTCTTTTATCCTCCCAATCCCAATTGCTAGGAAGATCATCTGCCATCCTGATGAATCTTTGTGTCACAGGTTTCCCGCTAGCATCTAATGAATGGACTCCAATGGTTCCATCATATTCCCCTGCGGTGCATATCAAATCACCATTAGAATTGACCCATATACCATCTGGTTCATGTTCTGGGTTAGAATACGTAACTTTATTCTGTAAAACATCTGGTGGATTGGATAATGAAAACCAACCCATCTCATTAGATTCTTGAAGTGTCATATAAACGGTATCACCGTTTGGTGCAATTTTTACACCTTCAGGCTCTGCTAGATTTCCATTGGACCCTGTATGGGATATTTTCATATCTTTAACAAGAGATGCTTTGTCAATACCTGCGCTTATATCGTAGACCGATACTCCAGGAAAACCAAGACTTTGACATCCACCATCAACACCATCTTCATAATCAAACTCATTTACTACAACTACAAATTTATTATCAACAGCAATATCAACAGCATCAGGGTTAAATCCAAGTTCATACGGTCCATATTTTTGTAGAGTTGAGGTGTTAATTAAGTATAGCTCTCCTCTTAAGCATGCACCCTTAGAAACCACTACAGCTAGTATTGATTCATCGACACTAACGTCAATTGAAGAAGCATCGGCATCAGCATCTTGGGTTATTTGAACACTTTGACCACTCATAGTTATCCCAGAAGGGGTGATATTTATGAAATCAACAGAATTTTGTTTAGAATTAACAATAACACCCAATTCATCAGTCACGAACCGAATTAATTCAGGCTGAGACTGGGTTCCGTCACCAGTAGTAATCTTATCAACCATTGTAATACTAAAACTCTCAACAACAAGTTTTTCTTCTGCTTCTTTATCTTCACATCCACTTATTAACAGAGCGATGATTAAGAGACTTTGCGTAAATATATTTTTAATTTTCATTTATAATATTCCTATATATTTTTAAAAATTATACTTTTTATATAAACAAATTGTTAACAGGGTATTAAGTAATCTTATTTTTTAAAAGTTCAGCTCCAACTGAACAAGCAATTGATCGTCTTTGACTTCTGGCTGAAAGGTCCTTCTCTCGCTTTTTGCATCTTCTTTCGTGTCACCTGTTACTTCTCCAAGAAAATAATACTCAATTTTAAGTTTGGCGTAATCAGTAATATCATAGACAGAAGCAAGCGTTAACAGTTTTCTATCCCAAGTTTGAGGGTCTTTAAGTTGTGGGAAAAAATCATTTCCACCCGGGTCAATTCGTAATTCACCGTAACGGACCAACATTAATAGGTTCTTTTGCACATTAGAACTTATTTCCCCATAGAATCCGCCTCTGTTTAAGAAGCCATCCGCCGAACCAATATATTCTGCACGTATCAGGGAATTAAAAATACTAATTTCACCTCTAGCGCCGTACCACGAGTGATCAATATTAGCATCCTTAGATAAAACGTTGTCAGGTTCTAGATTTGCATAGTAGTCGAAATCGTAGTGGAGTCTCTTTTTCCAATCTTCATCATCAATTAGTTTTCCTGAATAGTACCAGCTTTGAAAATTCATAATACCTAAGTCCATTTTACCTCTAAGGCCAAATTCGTAGGTTTGGCCATCAGTCTTTTCCGTATCTTTGTAAACTAACATGTTAAATGATTTATCTTCAAGAGCATCATCGTAACCCAATGGTCTTTTAAGAGCAATGGATGCACCGTAATCAAAAATTGCGAATTTTCTACTTACGTCAATGTGATACTGTCTTCCTTTCCAATATGCGGTACCGATAAGAGGGTACCCTTCCGTTTTTCTTTTTAATGCAACTGCTGGTCTATTTTTTCCAACCTCAACTCGCAGATCATCTTTTTTATAAAGTAGATAATGCTTATCAGCGTATGCTCGGTTATCGTTAAATCGCAGGCTAAATCGATACGAAATTGTGGGAGAATAAATTACTTTAAAATCTAATACAGCTTTGTCAATTCTGGTATGGGGGCTGCGTGTTTCAATTTTCTTTAAAAAACCTTCTCTGTTTCCGGC
>TARA_B100001175_G_scaffold63247_1_pt1 | contig 19251 bp, 18 predicted proteins | sample TARA_B100001175 | Tara Oceans TARA_B100001175
TTATTTGACCCATTGACAGGTCAAATTATTAAAAAATTAAAAAGATTCACTGTTTTCCCAAAAACTCATTATGTCACACCCAAAGAAATAATGGATAATGCTGCCATTCAAATCAAAGCCGAATTAAAAGAACGGTTAATTCATTTTCAAAAAGAAAATAAAATTTTAGAAGCACAAAGACTAAAAGAAAGAACCAATTATGATTTAGAGATGATTGCTGAAATGGGTTATTGTTCTGGTATAGAAAATTATTCAAGATATATTTCAGGAGGCAAACCCGGCGAGCCTCCTCCCTGTCTATTAGATTATCTTCCTAAAGATGGATTAATAATTTTAGACGAAAGCCATGTAACAGTTCCTCAGCTAGGTGGAATGTATCGAGGCGATCGATCTAGAAAACAAACACTTGTTGATTATGGTTTTAGATTACCATCAGCTCTGGATAATAGACCTTTAATGTTTGAGGAGTTTCAAAAATATGGCTTTCAAACAATCTATGTATCTGCAACTCCTGGACCATATGAAATTGAAAAATCTGATAGAATTACCGAGCAGGTAATTAGACCTACAGGATTAATTGATCCATCTGTAGAAGTTAGACCTTCATCTAATCAAGTAGAAGATTTCTTATCAGAAATTTCTAAAGTAGTTAAAAACAAAAACAGAATATTAGTGACGACATTAACAAAAAAATCAGCTGAGAACTTAGCCGAGTATTTTACCGATGAGTTTAAATATAAAGCTAGGTATCTTCATTCTGACATTAATACAGTTGAAAGATCCGAAATTATTCGAGATTTACGATTAGGTATATTTGATGTGCTTATAGGAATTAATCTATTGCGGGAAGGACTAGATGTACCTGAGGTAGAGCTCGTAGCAATTTTTGATGCAGATAAAGAAGGTTTTTTAAGATCAGATAGATCTTTAATACAAACAATAGGTAGAGCTGCCCGCAATATAAAAGGCAGAGTAATCTTATATGGTGACACTATAACTAAATCCATGCAGACTGCTATTGATGAAACAGAGCGTAGAAAAGCAGTTCAATTAGCTCATAATAAAAAACATAATATAAAACCAGCAGGCATCCAGAAAGCAATTAATGAAGCTTTAGATCAAGATATTTATGTTTCTGATAAGAAGATATCTAAATTAACTCTTATTTCAAATATTAAGAAAAACTTCCCTAAAATTAAAGGAGATAATGCTGTTTCTGTTATAAAAGATTTAGAAAAAATAATGTATTCGCATGCAAAGGATTTAGAATTTGAAAAAGCGGCAAAAATCAGAGATCAAATAGAATCTCTTCAAGCAAATTTTTTAGATATGCCAAGTCAGTCAATAAGCACTGATAAGAAGAGACGGGGGTGAGATTATCAAATATAATTAGCTTGAGAATAGCGTATTTGCATGTTAATTTTACATGACTTAGGCGCGTAGCTCAGCTGGTTAGAGCGCCACCTTGACATGGTGGAGGTCGTTGGTTCGAGTCCAATCGTGCCTAAAAATAGAATTATGTTTAAAGTTACTGTAGATAATAAAGTTATAGAGTCCAACAAAGAAATCTCAATAGAGGAGCTTGTTAAAACTAATTTCTCATATGATGATATTGTTGCTGCTAAAGTGGATGGAACTTTGGTAGATTTAAGCCAGTTAATTAAATCAGATTGCGACATTAGTCTTGTTAAATCTTCTGATGAAGAAGGTCTTGAGATTATTAGACACACGTGTGCACATGTGTTTGGCCATGCAATTAAACAAGTTTATCCAGAAACAAAAATGGTTATAGGACCAACTATAAATAATGGGTTTTACTATGATATTTTCTCAGATAATAGCATCTCGGAGAAAGAGTTATCATCAATTGAAAAATTAATGAAGAAGTTATCTAAAAAAAATTACAAAATAATAAGAGAGGTTATTGATAAGGATAAAGCTAAAGAAGTTTTCACAAAAAGAAATGAGGATTATAAACTTAAACTAATCGAAGAAATCCCAGAAAATGAAACTATAGCAATTTACCATCATGAAGAATATATCGATATGTGCAGAGGACCACATTTAACGAGTACAAAATTTCTTAATTTTTTTAAACTCATGAAGGTTTCGGGTTCTTATTGGAAGGGTGATTCAAAAAATCAACAGTTACAGCGTATTTATGGGACAGCTTGGGATACGAAAGATAACTTAAAATCATACCTTAATAAATTAGAAGAAGCCGAGAAACGAGATCATAGAAAAATTGGTCAAAAACTCGACCTATTTCATTTTCAAGAAGAAGCGCCTGGCTTGGTGTTTTGGCATGATAAAGGATGGAGTCTTTTTAATATTATCAAAGATTTTATAACTCAATACCTCAGAGTAAACCATTATCAAATAATTAATACACCTCAAGTTCTTGATAAGTCATTATGGAAAAAATCTGGGCATCTTGATAAATTCTCAGATTTAATTTTTGATGTAACTTCAGAAAGTAAAGAATTTGCAATAAAACCAATGAGTTGCCCAGGTCATATCCAAGTCTATAATCAAGGTTTAAAAAGTTATCGTGACCTTCCAATTAAGTATGCGGAATTTGGGATAGTACACAGAAATGAACCCTCAGGTACTTTGCATGGATTGATGAGAATCAGGGGATTCACGCAAGATGATGCTCATATATTTTGTACACCAGATCAGATTGAATCTGAAATAAAAAAACTCATAAATGATATATATGATCTTTACAATACATTTGGTTTTACCGAGATTAAAGTTGAGCTATCAACTAGACCAGAAAAGAGAGTGGGAAGTGATGAGATATGGGATAAATCTGAAAAAGCTTTAGCTTCGGCGTTAAATTCTAGCAGTATCAATTTTGAACATAATGAGGGGGATGGAGCTTTTTATGGCCCAAAAATTGATTTTTCTCTATTGGATTCATTGGAAAGAGAGTGGCAATTAGGAACTATTCAACTAGATTTTTCTATGCCAACAAGACTGGATGCTAATTATATTGGAGCTAGTGGAGAAAAAATTGCTCCTGTGATGATTCATAGAGCCATTCTTGGCTCATTAGAGAGATTCGTTGGCATCCTATTAGAGGAATATGCTGGAGATTTACCACTATGGATGGCTCCTGTACAAGCCGTTATATTGAATATATCTGAAAACCAAGCAAATCATTGTGAAGAACTAGCTGATGAACTAAACTCAGCAAACATAAGATGTTCTGTAGACTCAAGAAATGAAAAGATTAATTATAAAGTACGTCATCATAGTATGATGAGAACCCCATATTTACTCATAATTGGGGATAAAGAGTTGAAAGACAACCATATATCAGTCAGAACCAGAACTGGCGAAGATCTGGGTGTAATGAATGTTGATAAATTTGTAAAAATGGTAGAAACTCTTGTAGATGAGAAGAGTAAAAATTTAAATATCAACCAGGAGTAATGTTATTGCAATTAATAAAAGAATGAGAATGAACTCTAGGATAAACGTCCAAGAAGTCAGACTCATTGCATCTAATGGCGATCAAGTTGGTGTAATAGACACGGCTAAAGCCTTAGAGCTAGCCAAAGAAGAAGAATTAGATTTAGTCGAGATAGTGCCAAATCAAACTCCTCCAGTATGCAGGATAATGGATTATGGTAAATATAAATTTGATAGTCAAAAAAAAGCTCATGCAGCAAAAAAGAAGCAAAAACAAACTCAAGTAAAAGAAATTAAGTTTAGACCAAACACAGAAGAGGCCGACTACCAAGTCAAGCTAAAAAGTTTGATTAAATTCTTAAATGGTGGAGATAAAGCTAAAATAACTATGCGTTTTAGAGGCCGTGAAATTGCACATCAAGTTATTGGGCGTGATTTTCTTGATAGAGTACAAAAGGATTTGGATGAATACGGAATAGTTGAGCAAATACCTTCATTTGAAGGAAGACAAATGGTAATGGTTATAGCGCCGAAGAAATAAATCCTGTATACTTATATCGTTTTTAAGCTTAAATAAGAGGAAGCCAATGCCAAAAATGAAAAGTAATAGTGGTGCAGCAAAGAGATTTTCTAAGACACCTTCTGGAGAAATGAAAAGAGCGCAATCCCATCGCAGGCATATTCTCACTAAAAAAAGCACTAAACGCAAGAGACATCTTAGAGATGATTTGATGATCAGTAAGGCTGATAAGGCTCTAGTTAAAAGGATGTTACCATACTAATTTAGGAGATAAACATGGCGCGCGTAAAACGTGGTGTAGTAGCACACGCAAGACATAAAAAAATATTGAAACTTGCCAAAGGTTATAAAGGAGCAAGGAGTAAAGTATACAGAGTTGCTAAACAAGCTGTCATAAAAGCAGGACAGTATGCATATATAGGCCGCAAACAAAGAAAAAGACAATTTAGATCTCTCTGGATTACCAAAATAAATGCAGCAGCTAGATTAAATAATATGTCATACAGTCAATTTATGAATCAGTTAAAAAAAGCTGATATTTCAATTAACCGTAAAATGTTGGCTGAATTAGCAATGAACAATGCTGAAAGTTTCACAGCAATTGTAAATTCTATAACTAACCAAAAATAACTTTTCCTTTACTCTGTGTCAAAAAAACATACTTCACTAATATCAGAACTTAGAGGTAAGTTAAAGACATGTGATTCTTCACATGAACTATCTAATATCAAATCATATTATTTAGGTAAGAACGGTATTCTTGCTGATGAATTTATAAAATTAAAAAGTGTCAAGCTATCAGAAAAAAAAGAACTTGGTATGTCATTAAATATTCTAAAAAACGAAATGCAAGATTTAATAAGTCAAAAATTAAATCTATTGAGTAGTGAGAATGATAAAGATATAAAAGCAACGGATGTAACTCTGCCTGGAAAAAATATTTCGCTAGGCTCAAGACATCCTATAGCTATTACAATTAATGATATTATGGATATTTTGGGAAGCTATGGTTTTACATCTGTTGAAGGACTTGAAATAGAAGATGAATTTCATAATTTTGAAGCTCTAAATATTTCCGACAACCATCCTGCAAGAGATATGCATGATACCTTCTATGTTTCTGATAATAAATTATTAAGAACACATACCTCATCAGTTCAAATTAGATCTATGATGGTTGCTGAGCCTCCTTTAAAAATTATGACACCAGGGAAAGTATATAGATGTGATTCCGACCCAACTCATTCTCCAATGTTTCATCAAATTGAAGGTCTACATATAGATGAAAATATAAATTTTGGTCATCTCAAAGGAACATTGATACATTTTATTAAAGAATTTTTTGGTAAAGAAATGCAAATACGTTTTAGACCTTCTTATTTTCCTTTCACAGAACCGTCTGCGGAAATAGATATAAAATTCAAAGGTAAATGGCTGGAAGTTCTAGGATGTGGAATGGTTCATCCTAATGTTTTATCTAACGTTAATATTGATAATAAGAAATATACTGGATTTGCTTTCGGATTGGGGGTTGAAAGGCTAACGATGCTAAGACATTCGATTACTGATTTACGTATGTTTTATGATAATGATATATCTTTTTTATCACAGTTTAAGGATTTAAAATAGCTATGAAAATAAGTTTAAACTGGCTCAAAGAATATATACCAAATATAAAAAAAAATAATATTTTTGTGAATGAATTGACAGCACTTGGTTTAGAAGTTTCTAGCGCCAAAAGAATAAAGAAAGATACAATAATTGATATTGACATGACACCTAATAGAGCCGACTGTCTATCTATCATTGGTATTGCTAGAGATGTCAGTCCACTTTATAATAAAATTGTCAAATATCCTGAATGTGTAAAGTTAAACCAATCAAAAACTAACAATCTATCAAACATTAATAAAAGTATATGTCCTGCTTATAGCGCGCTTGTGATTATGGGCATTGATAACAAAATTAAAACTCCTACTTATATTAGAACTAGACTAGACGCTTGTGGTATTAGTTGTATAAATTTTATAGTAGATGTTTTAAATTATGTGATGCTTGAAGTAGGGCAACCTATGCATGCATTCGATAAAGATAAATTTGATGGAAAGGTTTGCGTAAGATATGCAAAGAAAAATGAAAAAATAAATGCATTAGATGGAGAAGAATACTCTTTATCAACAGAAACCCCTGTAATAACTGATAATAAAAGTGTACAGGCTATAGCGGGTATTATAGGTTCAACTCAATCGTCTGTTAATTTAAAAACAAAAAATATTATTATCGAATCTGCTTTCTTTACTCCTAGTATAATTCGTAAGACGGCAAAATCCTATAGACTTCAAACTGATGCATCTTATAGATTTGAACGAGGTGTGGATCCTGAAATAAATAAATATGCTATTGCTAGAGTGCTATCAATCATAAAAAACCATATGAGCATCAATAAATATTATTTTAATAATATAAAAATCAAGAAAATTGCTAATCATGTCGGGAAAACTGTTAAAATTCATCCATCTGAATTTAGTCAGTTGCTAGGAACGGATATACAATTAAAATTTATAATAAAAACTTTAAAATATCTTGGTTTCAAGCCAAAGATGAATAAATCATTTATACAAACTACCGTACCTAGCCATAGATTTGATATTAATATTTCTCATGATTTAGTAGAGGAAGTCGCAAGAATTTATGGCTATGATAATTTCAAACCTATCCTTAAAGTTGATTCTATTTCTTATAAATCATCCAAACTCAATAAAATTAACTCTTATTCGAATATCTTAACTTCCAGAGGATACAATGAGACCATATCATTTAGCTTTCTTCCTAAAGGTTCGCAAAAAAAATACTCTGAGAGTAATATTATTGAGATTATGAACCCAATATCTTCGGACAAGTCCGAAATGAGATTAACATTAATTCATAGTCTTCTGCGAACTTGTCAATACAATCATAGTCGACAACACTATAATGTGAAACTATTTGAATATGGAAAGACTTACAAAAAATCTTCGAAATCTAAAATCATTGAGCAGAATATCCTTGCGGGACTAATATCTGGCATTAATTCTGAATTGAACATCAAGAGCGAACAAAAAGATTTAACATTTTTTGATCTCAAGGGTGATTTGATATCATTATTTCCAAATTTATCTTTCAAACCTTCGATAGATTCTTCTTATTTAGATAAATCATGCCAAGCTAATATTTATCAAGATAAAAATATTATTGGGTATTGTGGAGAGCCTAAGAAAGAGATTTATAATCTTTTTGATTTAAAAAATAAGGTTTTCTGCTTTGAGATAATGACAGATAAATTAAACAATGAGGAGTCTATAAAATATTCGAATATTAGTATATTCCCGAAAATCAAGAGGGATTTAACCGTTTTAATTGATGATAAAATTTTAGGACAAGATATAATAGATGCTATAGAAAGAAAATCTTTTAACTATATGATAAATAGCAAAATAAGCGATATATTCTATAATGAGGCAGAATTCGGCCCTAGCATGAAAAGTATGTCATTCGAATTTATATTTCAAGATAAGAAAGGGACGCTGACTGATAACACTATTAATTCTGAAATGGACAAGATTTTTTCTTTTATCAAACAAAGTTTTAAGGCAAAAATACGAACTTAGAAGAGAGAAATGACTATAACAAAAAATTCACTTGTAGAAATAATTCACAATGAAGTCGGTTTTAATAAGAGAGAGGCCAAAGAATTTATTGAAGAATTTTTCGAAACAATCAAGAAAAATCTTGAAGAAGGAAAGGATATTAAATTTTCAGGTTTTGGGAATTTCGTACTTAGAGATAAAGTTGCAAGACCAGGCAGGAATCCAAAAACTGGCGAAGACGTCCTAATAAGCGAGAGACGGGTCGTTACATTTAAGTCTGGCTTAAAACTAAAGCATAAATTAGAGGCATATGATGGAAAATCCGAGTCCTAATCAAGGTATTAATATTCCCAATAAAAGATATTTTACAATTGGCGAAGCATCAAAGATATGTGATATTAAAGCACATGTTTTAAGATATTGGGAACAGGAATTTAAAGAGCTGGACCCAATCAAAAGAAAAGGTAATAGGAGATATTATCAACAAAAAGACTTAATATTAGTTCTTCAAATCAAAGATTTACTACAAAATCAAGGTTTTACAGTTGATGGTGCTGTTAATATGATTAGTAGTGTAAATGAAAAAACGACTGAAAAACCCCATAGTCATTTGGTCAAACAACTCAAATCAGATCTTGAAAATGTATTATCTATTCTGAAAAAATAATATGTTACCATCCTTTAGGGAAAAATATAATTATCCAAAATATCATATAAATAGAGTTGATAATATGCGGTTCTATTCTGTTTCAGAAGAAATTAATGTACCGAGTGTAACAAGTATTCTTAGGAAAACTCGCTTATCTGGCTCCAATGATGATTGGGCTAGTCAAACAAAAACAGTAGCTATAGATATTGGTAATTTGATGCATAAATATTTAGAACACTACATATCTAAAGATGAGGTATTCTATGATGTCTCAGTTAACTATGATATTGCTAAGAAACTAGCACATATAATTATAGATAATTTTATAAATGGATTAGATGAAATCTGGGGATCTGAAGCCTCTGTTTTATACAAAAATTTATATGCTGGAACAATAGATTTAATTGGAATAAGTAATGATAAATTATCTATTATAGATTTTAAATCATCATATAGAAAAAAAACTAAAAATGAAATGGATGAATATTTCATTCAATTAGCTGCATACTCAGTTGCACATGACTGGCAACATAACACTAATATTGATTCTGCAACAATCTTTCTTGCTATAAGAAATGGAGACTTTGAAAAGACAACAATTTCATCTGATGAGTTTTTCTATTATAAAAAAAAATGGTTTGAGAGATTGGATGCATATTCACGGTTATTGGAAAAATAAATGATAAATGTAGAAGAAATATTGGAGAATAATAAACAAAACAGCAAAAGATTTCATGAAATCCGGAGGTTGGTTTGACTATGATATGATGACAAAACGTTTAGACGCTATTACGTCAGAGTTAGCGCTTGAAGATAACTGGAGTGATAAATCTAAATTGATGTCTTTGCAAAAAGAGCAAAAACAAAAACAAAGTACTCTAAATACACTAGATACAATCAAAGATGATATTGAATTGATAGATTACACAATAACATCCCTAATAAAAGATAATGATATTCATGACAATGCTGAAATGATTGAAGAAATGAATGTTTTACTTGTTACCATAGGAAAAAAACTTGATTCATTAGAAACAACTCAGATGTTCAAGTCAAAAGAAGATTTTAATGATGCTTATATTGATATTCAATCAGGATCAGGAGGCACAGAAGCGCAAGATTGGGTAGCTATGTTGCTTAGAATGTATTTGAGATGGCTTGAATCAAAAAACTTTAAACATGAAGTTGTTGAATTATCTGAGGGTGAAGTTGCTGGTTACAAAAGTGCAACCATTAAAGTTAATGGTGATTTCGCCTATGGCTGGTTAAGAACTGAAACAGGTGTTCATAGATTGGTAAGAAAATCTCCTTTTGATTCTGGCAATAGAAGACATACTTCGTTTGCGTCAGTTTTTGCATATCCACAAGTCAATGAGGATATAGATATACAAATAAATAGCAGTGATCTTAGAATAGATGTTTATAGAGCTAGCGGGGCAGGTGGTCAACATGTAAATACTACTGAATCTGCGGTTAGAATAACTCATCTTCCTAGTAAAATTGTCACTCAGTGTCAAAATGGTCGTTCTCAGCACAAGAACAAAGAAAGTGCAATGAAACAACTACGTGCTAAACTATACTTATTTGAAATTAATAAAAAAAATGAAATTAAAAATAAAGTTGAGTCAGAAAAATCTGATATCTCATGGGGAAACCAAATAAGATCATATATATTAGATGATTCAAGAATAAAGGATTTAAGAACAAAGCATGAAACAGGTAATGTCCAAGCAGTCTTAGATGGGGACTTGGATGCATTTATCGAAAAGAGCTTGAAAGAAGGGTTTTAGATGACTGAAGAAAATAAACTTATTTTAGAAAGAAAAAAGAAACTAGAGGCTATTAAGCTAGATAATGAGCCATATCCTAATGATTTCAGAAAAAAAAATCAATCCGAAGATTTAATCGCTAAGCATACTGATACCGAAAAAGAAATCTTGGCTGAAAAAAATATTAATGTATCTATAGCTGGAAGGTTATTAACTATAAGGAATATGGGCAACTCTTCTTTTGCTAATTTACATGATGAAGCCGGCAAAATACAAATTTATCTTCAAAAGAAGCAAGTGGGGGAAGAACAATATAATTTATTTAATAATCTTGATTTAGGAGATATTGTTGGATTAGAAGGTATTCTATTTAAAACAAAAACTGGCGAGCTGACCATTAATGTCGTAACTATCAGATTATTGACTAAGTCACTAAGACCTTTGCCAGAGAAATTTCATGGAATTGCTGATATAGAGATTAAATATCGTCAAAGATATTTAGATTTAATGATTAATCAAGAAACTAAGAAACTTTTTAAAACAAGATCTAGAATTATATCTTCAATTAGAAATTTTTTTAATGAACAAGAATATCTTGAGGTTGAAACACCAATGATGCATATGATTCCCGGTGGTGCATCTGCGAAACCATTTATAACACATCATAATTCACTAGATCTTGATTTATATTTGAGAATAGCACCTGAACTTTTCCTAAAACGCTGCATCATTGGAGGTTATGAGAAAGTTTTTGAGATAAATCGAAGTTTTCGAAACGAAGGCCTTTCTGTTAAACACAATCCTGAGTTTACAATGATTGAATTTTATTGTGCATACCAAGACTATATATATTTAATGAGTATCATAGAAAATTTATTTACAAATGTGCTTAATTCTATTGGCCTCAATTCTAATATTAAATATCAAGAGCAAGAAATTAGTTTTTCTAAACCTTTTGAATGTATTAAATTCTATGATTCTCTTGAGAAATATGCGCCTGATATTTTGATAAGTCAGATATGCGACATGGAATACTTAAAAAAATATTGTTCACAAAACCAAATTAAGATTTCAGATAATGCTTCAATTGTTAAAATTCATTTGGAGATATTTGAAAAAGTGATTGAAAAAAAATTGATTAACCCAACTTTTGTTACACATTACCCAACTGAAGTATCACCTCTTTCAAGAAGTTTCGACGAGTCTCCTGACCTAGTAGAGCGCTTTGAGTTATTCATAGCGGGTAGAGAAATAGCTAATGGTTTTTCTGAACTTAATGATCCAATTGAACAATCAAAACGTTTTAAAGCACAAGTTGAATTAAATGATGATGAAAAAATGAGTTATGATCAGGATTTTGTAACTGCTTTAGAATATGGAATGCCACCAACTGCTGGCGCAGGAATAGGAATCGATAGACTTATAATGCTCTTAACTGACAGTGCCTCAATACGTGATGTTCTTCTATTTCCTCATATGAAACCTAAGAAATTATAGTTTTTAGTTTTAAAAGCGCCTTATCAAGTGTTGGATAAGAAAATGGTTCGTCATTATCATGCGTATATATATTTATATATTTATCTATCACTATAGATATTTCTGATTCTTCTAAATATATTTTTATTTCATTTCCAATGGATTGATACTCATGATTATAGCTTTGAATAAATATTTCAATTTTTGAAATTATATAATATTTATCTTTTATCATTACATAAGTCTATAGCATAACCTATATATTTTTTAGGAGTTAAAGATAATAATTTATTTTTTTCTATCTTTGGAATCTTTAAAGAATTAATTAGATTATGCAAAATATCTCTTGTAACTTTTTTCCCTCTAGTAACTTTCTTGAGTAATTCATAAGAATTAGAAATATTATATTTCCTAGACACCATTTGTATAGGTTCCGCCAAAAGCTCCCATGAATTTTCTAGATCTTCATCTAATTTAGTTTTATTAATTGTCAATTTATTTAACCCAACCGAAAGATTCTCATAGGCCAGAAAAGAATAACCAAAACCTACACCTAAATTCCTTAAAACAGTTGAATCAGAAAGGTCTCTTTGGAGCCTTGATATCGATAATTTGTTAGATAAGAATCTTAACATGCTATTTGCTAAACCTAGATTACCTTCCGCATTTTCAAAGTTTATGGGATTGATTTTATGAGGCATGGTAGATGAACCAATTTCATTTGCAATATTTTTTTGTATGAAATAATTTTTAGAAATATATGCCCACATATCTTGGGAATGTCCTATGAATATAGAATTTATATGAGATAAAATATTACTTATCTCACATATATAGTCATGCGGCTCTATTTGAGTTGTATATTTATTTTCATCGATTCCCAGGCTATTGATAAATTTTTTGTTTGCGATAGGCCAATTAACATTTGGAAAAGTTACTTTATGAGCAGAATAATTACCAGTAGCACCATTGAATTTTCCTTCTATCTTTATATTTTTTAGTTTATGGGATAATTTATCAATTCGATGATAGAAATTTAAGAATTCTTTCCCCATTGTTGTTGGAGTGGCAGGCTGTCCATGAGTATAAGATAGCATAATACATTTTGAAAATTTCTTTGTATACTTTTTCAGTATTTTTTTTATATCATCAATCTTATTTAATATTACGTTTCTTCCATCAATAATCATCAAGGCATAAGATAGATTATTAATATCTTCAGACGTACAACAAATATGTATATACTCTTTAAATTTCTTTAATTGAGATGATTTATCAAATTTAGACTTTAAGAAGTATTCTATCGCTTTAACATCATGTTTTGTTGTTTTTTCAAAGTTTTTAACAATTTTGGCATCTTTAATATTAAATTTTAAGAATATATTATTTAGAAATTTTTCATCTTTAGTGGTTATTTTAGGAAGGCCAGATATTTTATTTAATTTTGATAAATATATAAACCATTTGATTTCAATCAGGACTCTATATTTTATGAGGCTATATTCTGAGAAGATATTCCCTATATCTTTGCATATTTCTGAATATCTTCCATCAAGTGGAGAGATTGAGAGTAAATCATCTTTTTTCATACCAACATTTATCTCAAAGATGCTATTATAGCATAATAATAATTTAAAATTAAAAATCAGATGAAAAAAACACTATATAGAACTGAACAGGATTCTTTAGGTAAAATTAAGGTTCCGAAAAACGCCTTATATGGGGCTCAAACTCAGCGAGCAATAGATAACTTTACAATTAGTACTGACATTTTCCCCCCAGAATTTCTTGAATCTTTGGCTGCTTTAAAAGCTGCATGCGCAAATGCAAATTCTAAATCTAAATTATTGTCAAATAAAAAGGCTAAGGCAATCTATTCTAGTGCTATGGATATTCATAAAAATATAGAAAAATATTATGATCAGTTTCCGATTGATGTATATCAAACTGGTTCAGGAACTAGTACTAATATGAATATGAATGAAGTCTTATCAAATATTGTATCAAAGAAACTTAATACCAATATACATCCCAATGATGATATAAATAAATCACAAAGTTCAAATGATGTCATACCAACTACAATAAATATATGTGGTGTCTTATTGGCTTTAGAGTTGAATGATGCACTAGATTATTTAACTATGAGGCTGATAGAAAAAGAGTTTGAGACTAAGGATATTATAAAATCAGGAAGAACTCATCTCATGGATGCAGTTCCCTTATCTCTTGGTTATGAAATAGAAGTATGGAGAGAACAAGTTGTTCATTGTAATCAACCATTATTGCAAAGCGCAGAAGAACTTCAATATTTGCCAATTGGTGGAACAGCCATTGGGACAGGCTTAAATGCCCCCAAATCTTTTGGAAAGTCAGTTTGCAATGAGCTAAATAAAATCTATTCAAAGACTGGAGCAAAATTTACATCTAATCCGAATAAATCTGAGATGATAAGCTCTCAAAGTCATATCCTTACTATGAGTGCAGCTTTACAAAGAACCGCAAGCTGTCTCACAAAAATATCTAATGATTTGCGTTGGATGAATAGCGGACCAATCTCAGGACTCTCAGAGATTACGCTGAAGCCATTACAGCCTGGCAGCAGTATAATGCCTGGAAAAATAAACCCAGTAGTGCCAGAAGCTGTTTTAATGGCTATGGCTCAAGTCAGTGGTAACCATAATGCTATCAATATTGCCTGTATATCTGGAAATTTTCAATTAAATACTATGCTTCCGCTTATTGCACTAAATATGATTGTCTCTTTCAATCTTTTAATTAACTCTGTTTATTCAACAGCAAATACAATAGATACTTTTATTATCAATAAAGAAATCATCAACTCTAATTTAGAGAGAAATCCAATAATAGCTACTAAATTAAACGACACGATTGGATATGATTTAGCATCTAAAATTGTTAAAGAGGCTTATAAAACTAATAGATCAATAATAGATATCACCCAAGAAATGACAGATTTGACAAAATCGCAAATTATAAAACTACTCGATCCTAAAAAACTAACCTAGTTCATATGATTGATAAAAACATAAGTGATTTGATTTTTATAAAATGGTTTATAGGCGTCATATTTTTTCTCATTTTTATTTTTATCCTCAATTACCTTGGCTTTGCATATACTTTAATAGATAACGATGCTAGCTATATTACAAGTTTAATATTTATTATCTTTATCTACTTCTCTGGAAAAGTTGGGATTGAATTATTTTATTTAAGGACAAGATATTTACATGTGAAAAACTTACTATCTATGATTCTTAAGGGATCTAAAAGTGATATAAATTCTATATTAAAGATATTTCAATATTCAAAAAATAATGATGATCAATCTATATTTTTTTATGTTACATCTAATACCGATAGTGATTCGGCAAAGGAAAATTTTGAGTATTCGCTTACATCTAAACTTAATACTGGATGGCTGGTGGCAGATGGTCTCTTAAAGCTAGGGTTAATTGGAACAGTTATAGGTTTTATTATTATGTTATCAGCAATAACTGAAATTGATGGTTTTGATTTCACAATGATGAAAGAAATGCTTCAGAATATGAGTAGAGGAATGGAAGTAGCTTTATACACGACTTTGTCAGGTCTTGTGAGCTCAATCTTATTAACTATTCAGTATTCTTATTTAGAGCATTACACTTATAAAATATTCTATATAACCAACAATTGTCTATCTCATTTCTCGTCAGAGTTAGTAGATATAAATCAAAATGATTAGAAAACATTCAAGATTTGACCCTTTCACTGATTTACTTTTTAATATTCTGTTAGCTTTTACTTTTCTATTTTTCATAATAATTTTATTTATTAATCCCATTACAAAATTTGGAAACATAAACATGAAGGCTGAATATATTATAACGGTTGATTGGAAAGATAGTTTGCCAGATGATATTGATCTTTGGGTTAAAGACCCTAATGGTGAGATTGTTTCATACCTAAAAAAAGATGCCGGATGGTTGCATCTAGATAGAGATGATCAAGGGATTATTAATGACAAAGTAAATATTGATGGCAAAGAAGTTATTTATTCCATTAACAGGGAAGTTGTAACTTTAAGAGGCATTATACCTGGAATATACACAGTCAATTTATATATGTATGACAATAAAAGTAATAATCCTGTAGAGGCTAAAATAACGATTGAGAAGGTTAACCCAACATTAAAACTTGTTTTTTTTGACACTGTGAGTTTAAAAAATAAGGACGTTGAGTTAACTATTTTAAAATTTAGATTAGATTCGGGAGGTAAATTTACCTCCATCCTATCTGAAAATGAAATTTTGACACCATATAACTTAGAAGGCTTATAATGTTTACTGATATTATTGTTATAATAGTTGCTTTACTAATCACATATACTTATTTAATTTTTTTATTATTTAAAAAAGAATCTTTCAGAAAGATGATTATTCTGTCATTTTCGATAATTTTATTTTTTACTATTATCTTCAATAGCTTGATAAATATTTCGGGCTATCCATCCTCATCGGAGCTACCCAAAAAATTTAATCTGTTGTATGTCAAAATAATAAATGATGATATCTTACTATTGCTAGATGATATCCGCTCGAACTCTTACCCGCGACTCTATATTCTAAACCATAGCCAATCTTTAGAGGATGAATTAAAAAAAGCATCTTTAGATTTGAAAAATGGTAATAATACTATTGGCGAGATAGATAGAAAAATTTCAAATAATGATTATGGCATTACCTTTAGAAAGGTCAAAAAAAATATTCCTGTCAAATAATATGAAATATATAACTTTTCTATGATAGAATATTCACAATTTTTTGAGAGATTAAAACATGGATTTTAAAGATTATTTAGATCAATCGGGCAATAAATATAGCATTTTCGATATAAAAAAAATAAATATAAATCATTTGCCATACTCACTTAGAGTACTACTAGAAAATTATGTTAGAAATAATAAGCTTGTATCTGATGATGTGATAGGAAAATTTGAATCATGGAATGGAAGCGTTGAAAATCAAACGGAGATAACTTTTTACCCAAGTCGAGTTATTATGCAAGATTTCACTGGGGTCCCTGCTGTAGTTGATTTAGCCTCCATGAGAGATGCTGTAAAGTCTTTGAATGGTGACCCTTCGCTCATCAATCCTCAATGCCAAACAGATTTAGTTATAGACCATTCGGTAATGGTTGATCATTATGGAACAGCTGACTCAAAAGATTTAAATACACAGCTTGAGTACAAAAGGAATATTGAGAGATATAGATTATTAAAATGGGGACAAGGTGCTTTCAAAAACTTAAGAATCGTACCCCCAAATAATGGAATAATACACCAAATAAATATTGAATATATTTCTCAAGTCATTTTCAATAAAGATAATACTCTCTACCCAGATACCGTGGTAGGAACAGATTCACATACAACTATGGTAAATGGCCTTGGAGTGCTAGGCTGGGGAGTTGGAGGAATTGAAGCAGAGGCTGCAATGTTAGGTCAACCAATTCCGATGTTATTGCCAGAAGTTATCGGCTTTAACTTAACTGGTAAAATGGAAAAATCAACCACCGCAACTGATTTAGTATTAACAATAGTTGAGCAACTTAGAAAAGCCAAAGTAGTCGGTAAATTTGTCGAATTTTATGGAGACGCTTTGGATAATTTATCAATAGCAGATCGTTGTACTATTGCAAATATGGCGCCTGAATATGGAGCAACATGTGGTTTTTTCCCAATAGATAAAATGACTTTGCAATACATGCATACAACAGGCAAAGATCCAGAGCAACTAAAGATAATTGAGAGTTATTCAAAAAGAGTAGGCCTGTTCAGAGACCCTTCTGAAAAAATTCTGTATAGTCAAAGCCTAGAGTTAGATATTTCAACTGTACAGGCTTGCCTATCTGGGCCAAAACGACCAGAAGATAGAGTAAATCTTAGAGATGTTGAAAAAACTGTTACAGCAGAAATTAAAAAACAGAAAAAAATTGAATCAACTGATAATTCAGGATTAGTTGATGGAGCTATTATGATAGCTGCTATTACGAGTTGTACAAATACTTCAAACCCTAGTGTTATTATAGGAGCCGGGTTATTAGCAAAAAATGCTGTTGAAAAAGGATTGAAGGTTAAAGATTGGGTAAAAACATCTTTGGCTCCTGGATCTAGAGTTGTGAAAAATTATCTTGAAAAAGCTAATTTAATACAATACTTCGATAAACTTGGTTTTAATATAATAGGTTATGGCTGCACTACATGCATTGGTAATTCGGGACCATTAAAGCAAGAATATATTGACGAAATTGCGTCTAAGGATTTAATAGTAAGTTCAATTTTATCTGGAAATAGAAATTTCGAAGGAAGAATTCATCCAGAAATTAAGATGAATTTTTTAGCATCGCCAATGCTTGTCATTGCTTATTCATTGGTCGGTCAAATTGGTTTAGATATATCTAAAGACAGTTTAGGTAAAGATAAAAATGGAAATAATGTTTATCTTAAGGATATATGGCCTACATCAGATCAGATTTCATCAGTGGTTGATGAAAACATAGACAGAAAGATGTTTACTGACTCTTATAGTGATTTATTTGATGGTGATAATAACTGGAAAAAAATTAATATAGCTGATTCTGATTATTTTGATTGGGAGGATCAATCTACTTATATTCAACCATCACCATTTTTTGAAAATATAAACGAAGACCATGGTAAGTTAGATAAAATATCTAATGCTTACCCTTTGCTTGTCCTGGGGGATAGTGTTACGACAGACCATATATCACCAGCCGGTTCTTTTAAAGACACAACTCCTGCTGGTAAATTTCTAGTAAATAACGGAACACAAGTCGCTGATTTTAACTCCTATGGTTCAAGAAGAGGAAATTATCAAATTATGAAAAGAGGAACTTTTGCTAATATCAGGATTGCAAATAAAATTGTTCCAAATACAACAGGTGGATTCACCAAACATATACCTACAGATCAGGAAATGGCGGTTTATGATGCATCAGAGCTTTATAAAAAAGCAAATCATAATCTCATTGTATTTGCTGGTAAAAATTATGGATGTGGCTCATCAAGAGATTGGGCAGCAAAGGGAACAAAACTATTAGGAGTCAAAGCGGTGATAGCTGAAAGTTTTGAGAGAATCCACAGGTCCAATTTAGTTGGAATGGGAGTTTTACCCTTGGAATTTATGGAGGGTGATAACTTTGAAAATTTAGGTTTAGAAGTGACCGCACAATTCACTATTAATAAGATAAATGTTAATGATAAAGAAGTTATTGTTACGACTATTAGTAATGACAAACCATTAGAATTTACAGTTAAAATAAGAATTGATACCGCAATGGAGTGGAATTATTTCACTAATGACGGTATTCTAAACTATGTTCTTAAAAATATTGCTAACTCCTAATCATATTTAAATATTCGTCTATCTGTTTAGAGTATTTACCTTTTAAAAAAAATAATTTTAACTTAGACCCCCCTAATTGTTGCCATAAAATAAGAGATCTAACTCCTGCAAATAAGGCTGTTCTTATTCTTGATGCTTGGATTTTGTCAGTAAGATGTAGGTTGTCTCCACTTACTACAATTCTTGGTTCAAATGTACTTAAGGTTTTTTGATATATATTTGATAGCTGTATTACTTTTTCATCAATTGTCATAGATTCAACTTTATCATCTAATTTTTTTAACATGGTCTGCATTTCTCCAATACACTTCTCATTTGACATAAGGTTATAGGAGAGCTGTTGAAGCGATGCTATGTATCTTCT
>TARA_B100001175_G_scaffold82485_1_pt1 | contig 18855 bp, 24 predicted proteins | sample TARA_B100001175 | Tara Oceans TARA_B100001175
TTTCTTTACATCAGTGGCAAGAATTGTGTGTTGCGGGTGTATTAGAACGAAATGAAATGCAAACCATAATAGATTCAAACTCTTTTCTAAATAAAATAAAGTAAAGTAAAGTAATAATCATAAAAAAATACAATATCCGTTTTTATATACAAAATAAAATTTCGTCTATAAAAAAGGTTTGTTTACCGTCTTCCAACGCGTGTAGGATTAACAGGTCTGAATGCAGATCCTGTATTAGGAATAGATATACCACTCGAAGGGGGTGTACTGGGTTCAAATAATATTGATTCTAATATACCACGTGGTTGAAGAAGTGCGGGTCTTGAAACGCGTTCAAAACGAGACACGTTCGCGCGAAGAAGTTCACGTTTTTGTTCGATTATCTCGTGTCTCAACGCCTCGTTATCTTCGAGTAGTTTATAATAATCGTTTGTTAAATCGAGTAAATAACTATCACGTGCAAGATCTTCACCTGTTAAATATAATTTCTTTAAATTCTCACACATCTCTAAATATACGCCTTCAGGTAAAGATTCCTTATGTTCGTCGAGGAGTGACATTGTTGTACGTATTGGATTATTAGACATTGTCATAGTGTATTATATATTAAAACATGCTATTTTTTAATTAGTTTATTTTTCACGATATTAAAAGCACCGGAACTTATACCGGTATAAATTATAAATTTTATAAATTTTCCTATACCTATACACCGTGTTTTTATAGTTTGTTTGTAATGTATTTTACGGATATCCAGTAAATTGTTACATATATCAATATACGCACCTTCGGGTATTTTAGCCTTATACTCATCGACTATATTCAATATTGTTCGAAGATTTTCGTCCATATATTGTTATTAATAATACTATACATTATTATCTTCATCAACCATATCGGCCCAATTGTTTGTAACGGCACCGGGGTCACTGGGGTCACTGGGGTCACTGAGATCACCGGTATCAATGGGATCACCGGGGTCGTGAGGTTCGTTATTTTCATTATCAATTGCGATCTGTAAACGTTCTTCCAAACTTAACTCTTTATCAGATATACATACAAATTCGTCTTCAAGCATCTCTTGATCGAATATATCGCCGTGACTCAAACATAAATCACAAGGTGTAGTGGGTTTTTCACCGGGATCGTGATTGTGCATAGGTGGTTTAACCTTCTCTTTCTTAGCAGATTTACGTTTTCTTACGGTCACGGGTTTATTAGGTTTACTAGGTTTTTCCACGTTTGTATTTGTAGCAATATCACCAGTCGTAACGATATTTGGTTTAGCATTTGCCATATTCGCGTGTTGTTTACACGTGTCGTGACCTTCAATACAATATTTTTTACATTGAATACCTTTCTTTGTTAAACATTTACAATAGATACGCGTCTCCACAATTGCACTTTTCTTAACCTTTGGTTTTGGAAGTGAATTTACAATTTCTTTATTATTTTTATCATATTCCACCAGTGATTCGGATACGTTATCCAATTTATTGTGAAGGTCCAAAATTTCCTTAGTTGATTCATCTTGTTCCCTCCTCATAATATCAACTTTACCCGTAAGGTACTCAACCTTTTCATTAAGTTTCTCATTTTGTGTCATGAGTTTACCGAACTTCTCAACAAGAGATTTTACAAGATCGTTGGTGACAAGTTGTGATTTATTACTTTTATCAATGTGTGTGTTGTTAGCTCGCATAAGTTCAACGAGAACATTTTGAATAGAATCGGACATGTTTGTTTTTATTAATTCTTAACTTTATTTTTTAAACCAAATAAACTTAGGTTTTCTTTAACTTAAATTTTACTACGCCCAACAATCTTCCATACAATTATTATTTTTGCACGCCTGTTCACCGATTTGGGGACCGAACTGATAACCTTGTTCCATCTTCAATTCAATTTCCTTTTTTGCACCGTCTAGGTCACAACTTTTCATAGATTCTGTGATTGTACCGGATGAAAATGCAGAAATTGTACCTGGTTCTGATATTCTGGAATTTTCAGAGTGCGAAGAATACTTTTTTGTACTATTTACAGGTTTCCAAGCACATAATGGAGATCTTACACACGCTTCAGGAGATAGTTTACCGGGACATGCCCCCGTAATATCCCGATATTGTCCCTCGGGCAAGTCTTGTGGTTTAGGTACTGTGTCACATGTACCTGCTCTATATTTAAACCCGGTATGGTCATATTTATCAGTGTTATTCAAACGATTTTTTTTGTGTGCATTTATACACGCTTGTGAAGTGTGTGTTCCAGTATTAAGAAAATCAGCTTTTTTAAAGAAACAAGTATTATCATTCATTACATAACCTATACAATGGTCTAATTCGTAACATTTTTCCGCACATACCTTTTGTTTTGCTTCCACACTTCCACCGCCGTTAGAAATATTTGAAAGATCGGAACCACAAACACTCCCGTGTGTTGATTGGAAAAAGTGTTGAAGATTGTCACCACCGCCACCCATTACCATATTCTGTCCATTCGAATCTGTAACAACTAGTCTACCCACGTCCGATATTAATAATTTATATGGTTTCACACCGGTATTAGTAGATATCATTTCCTTTTTTATATTACCACCGGCCAAATCTTTTTTTGAACTGAACGATAACGCCGCGTAGGTTTCATTATTGTATCGAGGACGCATTACAATCTGTCCATCCTTAATTTTATTATTTGTACCCGATGACCACATGGCAACTTTATTATCATCACTAGACCCAGAACCTTTGTAAACAACGAAATTACCGTCGTCGGTTTGGTAAATGGCAAAGAATTTATTATTTGGTGAGACGAAATCTATACCTTGACGGACACTTTCGTAATTTCCCGTAATTAAAGACGCGCCTATTAAATCACACTGAGCTAACCAATATTCTTCTGTACTCATTTCGGTCTTTACGCGCATTCCTCGACCAGGTACGTAAATTTTATCTGTACCTATATTCATTATAACGAGTCTACCTTTATATTTTTGTAGTCTAAACACGTCTACACCACCAATGCTCAAATACATACCACTTTTTCGTTTAAACTTAACATTATCACCGGTCTTTTCAATTTCAAACCAATACTCGGGTGCGTGTGAAATACTATAATACGTTTTCTTAATAAATTTTTTAAGATCCATTGAACCCGCAGCAAGTGTTACTGGTATAGTAAGAGGACCATAAGGACCTTCGTACGTTTGGTCAAGATCGTCTTGTGATATTGGAATCGTAACAGAAGCTAAAGACTTACCCTCAGCTAAAGCATTATCTTCACTGTCGTATGCAAACACTTCAACCTTATTAGTACCGACCGCAGATGCAACATCGTCAGCTATATTAGTTCCCTCAAACGTTATACTACCTTTACCGTCGTTAGACGTTTCGGTTTCATCTGTAGTTGATTTGGTTTGTAATTCCTTACCATTAACAGTTCTCACGAACTTGAGTTTTTCAACTTTATCAAAACCCGTACCGTTCGTCCATGATAAAGTAAGGTCTATAGCATCACTCCCGTCACCCCCGCCTGCGTATTCAATTTTATACGTGGACGTCGTCGAGTCATCGACCTGAGTAGTCTCGTCGGTATCATCAGTCTCGTCGTCTGGTTCCGTATTCTCATTTTCGTTTATAGTTTTTGTTGCATCTTGATCGAATGTAAGTTGTGGACCAGAAGTTTCATCTGTATCGTCACTTGTTTCATCTTTATCGTCCTTCTTAAAAAGTGTCCATGCACCAAAACCAAGGGCTGGCATGACAAACATACAACACATTATCACAATTACGAGTATAATTATACCCGTACTGTTGGAACCCCGTCGTGGTGGAGGATAATACATTATTATTAATTTAACCATATATTTTTTTTTCAAACATGTTTATCTTGAATTTTTAAATAAAAATGTTTGAATTTTTTTAATCATCAAACCATATATTCTCACAATTTATTGATCTTTTATGTGTTCCAGGTTCCCATTTATGTGCGCATTCCATACAGTGTTTGTAATCAGTAACCCCGTTATTCCGTCTACCATCGAACATTTCACTTGAACATATTTTAGTATCATTGACCATATACCCTCCGAAATTTGTTGTTTTAGTCCCGTTTGGTTCCTTGAACGAAACTATTATATTATCACCACCACCTTTTTCACTAAAGAATATTTCAATAAGGTACTTTCTACCTTTCGTCATATAAACTGTTCCATTTTCCTCTTCCATACCATGTAAACCACCATTATCAACAATCTTTTCATTACCTACGTACAAATAACTCATATCATCAGATTCTGTCCAGAATGTGTGTGTACCCGACTTTTTCGGCACGAAACGACCTTGCCATCGAACAGCGTAATTATCTTTACCATTTACTTGTAAATACCCACCTGTCGCCTTATTTATATTACTAAAATCCGTAACACCTGTACCCTCCGCCGACGGTTCTTTATTATTAAATGATGAAGGTTCTTTAAAGTATGAACCCGTATAATAGTACCATTTAAATCCACCTACTGGTTGATTTTGAATAGGAACGTAATCTTTACTCGCTTTTAACCCCGAACGAAGTTTACGTTTACCATCGCCATCCTTTTCCCATATGATATCGAGTTTAGCATCTGTGCACTCTTCTACTATACTATTAGCGCTGTTAGAGTCCCACTTTCCATATGATTTGTCTCGTGTCCATACTTGATATATATCTGAGCATATACGTTTACACCCTTTTGCTGTACTTACATCCCCATCTACCTGGTGTATTACAACACCGCCGTGACCACACCAACCATCGTCACCTAATTTCGTTTGGTTAGGTATTACACCGCCGAGTGCTTCCGCGGCCGCTTGATCCGCCGCTTCTTTTGCGATCCTCGCGTTCTCTTTTTCCTGTGCATCCACGGCTGCTTGTTGCTGATCAAATAGAGACTTATAATGTTGTGGGGTATCAGCTACTTTAGAATCTGTATTAGGATCGGGGTCATCGACAAATTGTAAACCTACTCTATCAGTGTTTGCTTTTTTAGGCCATTGAACTTTAATAACGTGTCCTTCATTACGTGGACACGGTTTACCCGTACCGAGTTGTTTTTGTGTGTGTTTGTATTCCCAAAATTGACAATTGTGTTTATTAGGATCATCGGAAGGTCCACACCCAAACTTCTCTACACCCGGGGTTGATTTATCTTTCTTAACTTTTGAATATATACCCTCACAATCCTTATTCTGTGCATTTTCCCACGCTGATATATCTAAATCACGGAATTCAAAACCACTTAGATCTTCATTAAACTCATCTTTTTCAAAACGAAGGATTTGTGTATTAATTAACTTATCACCCGAACCGTCGTTATAATAAATATCGATCGTATTGTTACCAATAATATTATCACCAAAAGTTTTATCCGTAAAAACGTTTAGTGTAACATCCGTATCATTTTTTCTATTAATCAAATCACTATTTTCAGTTCTGTGTATTTCATTACCCTGTGTATCTTTAACAACGAGAGTCCATTTTTGTACTATGTCTTCAACGCCCGATTTGTTTCTCCATGAAAGATTCACACCTTCTATTATGTATTCCTCAACATGTGCTCTTTTACGTAACATGTATAATAGAAAAATGATAAATAGAATGATTAAAAGAAGAGGTATCATTTTATATATCACGAGATAATTATTAATAGTTATGTTTATTCATCTTTTGCAGGATCTTCTTTGGCTGGCGTTTTTGAATAAGTAATACCACTGTATATAGCGATAGCGATAAGTACTGCGACGAACGCGAAAATTGGCACTGAGTTATACTTGTTAGAGTTATAAGACATTTTGTATATTGTATCAGGAGAAAAAAAATATTGATTAAGTATAAATGAGTTCCCGTCCTGTAACCACAGTTCTTTTGGAAGCACTTTTTATAGGTTTAATGTTACAGGTTTTAGTAATGGGTCTTACAAAGTTTATATATAAGGGGACGGGTGTGTTAATTATTTCGGGTGCGTTAATACATTTACTGTTCGAGTATTCTCCTTTCGGTAATATTAATGAAAAATGGTGTAAAATGATATTTAAATAAAATATTAATGAAACTCGTTTATTTCAAGTCTAATAATTTCTCTCTCGCCAATAATTTGGAGTAACTCCGTGTTTAAATCGCGAAGTTTGTTTACCGTTTCTTGATTATAATCATCAAGGTAGGCTTTGTAAAATTCTCTTTCATTGCCTACATTGTGTCCTTTGTCCAATAAATTACCAAGTGTGTATCTGGATAATCGTATACCGAGTTCTTGTGCGCGTCTTTTTACAGCTTCTTTACGAACAGTTGCGGTAATTCTTTGCCTCGTTTTAGTTTTATTAATAGTTCTTTGTATTCGCACTATTCTTTCATCCAATCTTTTCATATGAGATATATTATACTCGTTTTGCTCCACTTCGAGAGTTCGCAATTCATTTGTCATTTCTGTGTAAGAATTATATGGCATTATTGAGTTCATATAATTCATCAATTCTTCTCTTTCTTCTGGATTCGCAAATAAGGTATTCTCTTCATTATTATCATCTTCGTAATATCTAGACCTTTCAGCTAAGAATGGTATAGGTGGGGTAAATGGTTCAAGTATTGTATTACTACCATTTCTTCTTTCCAACGTATAAAAATTTTGCGTATCATCGTCGGATTCGGATTCAGAATCGTATTTCGAATTTAAATGAGAAATGGTTTCGTGAACGTTTTTTATAGAGTTGCACATTTCAAGATAATGTCCTTCAGATATTATCTCGGAATTCAAGTCAATTAAACGCATTAAATTTACAAGGTCGTCCATTTTTACTATTCTTTTTATTTTTTTTATATATTCTTTATAACTTAGGTTTGTATAGTGACCTCTATTTCGTAAAATGCGTCAATAACTCTATCAGTTGCTTCTATAAAATTACAAATTCTCTCCATCTCAAGTTCTATATTATCAAGTTCAACGGCATAACCAGTTTGTAATCCTCTGATATGATCATTCATTATATTCTTATAATCAGTAAAGAACGAATGAGTATCTATTATGTAACCATCGTTACGTAATTCGTCTAGACTGTTATACGGTGGTAAATTTAGGGCGTCACAAAAAGCATCGATTGCTTCTTTTTTAAATCGTTGGGTTATTCTTTGTCTTATTTTATGTTTTAGTATATTTGATTTAATTTCTTTTCTTTTTCTAACCAATATCATACATTTTTCGTAAATAGAATCAAGTGGGTTCGTTTGTAGACTGCGAGGTAAAGTTCGTACACGAACGGGGGGTCTATCTTCTACTCTATACACGTCACGTAATTTATTACACATATCTAAATAATCACCTTCAGATATTTCACCCGAGTGATCATCTATAAATGACATTATTTTATGAAGTGCGTTATCAACTTCAGGCATTATTACTTAATATAAAGTTTTTATTTTTTATTATTATTTTTTGATAACATGAGTAAAGCTTGAACAGCTTCACCAATTTCTTTATGTTTTAAACAGAATCCGTTCTTACCAGATCTACAGTAACAGTTCTCGTAGGGACAGTTTGGTCTCATTTTATTTTATATTTTATTTTATTTATTGTTATACTTAGGTTTCACTATCACTCACAATTTCACCTTCTTCGATTTCACTATCAGTTTCTTCAATGTCAGATTCCATTTCTTCTTCAGAATCATCCATTTCGGTTATATCGTCGTCAATATTTTCAGGTAAAGAAAGATAAAGTTCTGTCCAATCTATACGTTCCCTTATTCCGAAATCATCGATCAAATCGTCCAAATCAATTTTGTCAACTATATCCCAATCATCTTGGATTACAGTCTTCCAATAATCAATATTCTTAGATGTTATCTTATACGGAAAAACTTCCACCCTTAAATTTTCAGTTTCGTCATAATTTTCATCGTCAGTGAGTTCATCACTCATTTGATCCATGTACATGTTATACATGTACTCCAATATACCGAGGTCTCTTTGATATTGATAATTTTTAGGTTCGTGGTAAAAGGTGATAAAATGTGCTTGTCCATAAGAAGTGATTAATTTTTTTTTGTGAATACCGATGTATGCGATATAGTTATTAGTATTTTTAGGAATAAGATGACTAGGAAATCCGAAATCCGCCTTTAATCCATAAATAGTGGATTTTACACCACATAGGTTAGAGCACAGATCACTGATGTTATCAAGTTTCCATAGTGTGGTACAGTTTTTTAATAATTCGTGTGTTAGGTAAGGCATTGTATTTGTATATATAATATTAAAAGTCGTAATGTTTAAGTAAGATTAATTTTTAATTGTTCATGACAGTATCAATGTACTCATCTAACAAATCTGTGTCACAAGGTAAAGTTTTTGTAAGTTCATTCCAATGTAAATATTTGTTTGGTATTTTATGTTTAGTAATAAACTTTTCACCCCCTTTAATATCGGTAAAATATTTACTTAAATACTTAGTCCATAAATCACGTGTTTTATGATTAATAGAACGAGGTATAATGATTAAGTTTTTAATAGTTATTAATTCTTTAATCCTCTCAATAAAAGGTTCAATAATACCATCACACCCTTCAATTTCATGGGTAAATTCAACATATCGAATGTCTTCACGTCCGTCGATTTTACTTAACCCCATATAGGCAATACATTTCTCTTTTTCAGCAATTCCAGTGGGAAATTTATTTTCGACTGCTGTAAGTTTATATAATTCAATATCATTTTCACCGCCGTTTATAACAGATGAAAATAGAGCATCCAATTCTTTTTGATGAGAAATATTTGTAGAATCTTTTAATAACTGATAAAAAAGTGACATTGTATTAGTTTTTTTATTTTTTTTACTTTTTATATTTCGTCAATGCGACTTAGGTTCTCGTCATACATTAATAATTCTTCAGCGAGTATTTGATAAAAAGACATTTTATATGCTAAAAATCCAAAAAGTGTTGCACCCATATTAAATTCGAAGGGTAAATCTGATGAATTCCACGTTGATTCTAATAAAGCAATAACTGTAGGTACAACTAATCTTTTATTCAATACGGGTTTTTTTTCAAAATTGTCCACGTAAGAAGAAAGTGAATCTACATATATACATGAAGCTATTGCACCCAAGCCTGCGGATACACCGTCTATGGGTGTATGAAAAATGAAATGGTACGTAGAAATTGCAGATCCGTATTTTATAGTCGTTTTTTTTATTTTAGATTTAATCTGTTCATATTCGGTTATACCTTCTTTTCGTTTAGTTGGGCATGAAATTCTAAGTGTTTTTTGTGTGGGATTTATTATATTTAACATTAATTACTATACATTACAATTTATTCGTTAATTATCTAATACGTGATATCGATGTTAATATTTTCATCGTTGAAATATTTTCTTTTAAATTCACGTTCTTTATCGAGAAATTCTTCACATCTGTTAACCGATTCGTATATACGAACTTGGATTTCAGTTAATCTATCTTCGTGTGTAAAATTATCTTGTTTTTTAGGCATTTTTCTCCATTTTTCACCAAAAAGGTTTATGTATTTCAAATTACGCCTTTCGTATTCTAATTCATTTAACATTGTTCTATATAAAACCAATGAATACGAGTCATATTCTTCACGTTTAAAATCGTCGTGACAAAACTCTTCATATGCCAACGTTTTCATACGTTGGTAAAGTTGGTTCCCCCCATTTTTCTTTCCATTTTCTGGCCAACGTTTCGAGTCTTTCTTTTGAGAATCGTGTATTTCGTAATTGTTTTTTAGGGGCTCCTGGACACACAAGGTTTTCGTGTTCGTATTTTTGAGATTTTTCCCATATAATCCTTTGAACGTCTTCACAGAGTTCATTTGTCGCTTGACAGAAAGCGATTTTGTAGTCGTGGGTGTGTAAGTGCATGTAGTCCATATCATTTATTTATTATTGTTTATATTTCTTTATTTATATTTATAGAACTTAGGTCTATATTGACTAAATGTTTTGTCATATTTTGGATATTGTAATACAATAATCTCACCGGTATCATTTTTCGAATTTATTACACCGTATGAATTATCTGGGGATAACATCATGTCCAATGTATCTGTTTTTGTGCATGTAATACCCGGGTATAACGAAGAACATGAATTTACGGGTGTTATTTTTTTTGATTCTGGTGATAATAAACGACATACGCTTGAATAAAGTGTAAACATTGTTATTATTTGTATTTATTTTTTTATATACTAAATACAGGATGGTTTCACTCCAAGAATTACCAAAAAAGGTACAATACATAACCGTTGATTCAAATTTTGTGACAGGTACAAATAACAAATTTACAATAGATCTCGATCTTTCTTCGAATACACACGTGTCGGATATTAGTAAAGTGTGTGGTTTAAAACTAGTTGATTTTTATGTTACTCAGATTGGTAATACAGGATCTGGTACGGGTAGTGGTGCCAAGTATATAGATATACTGTGTGACGATGTACCAAAAGTTGCACAAATGTTAGATGAACGTAGAGGACAGGTTTTTGCAAGAATAGCACTAGAAAGAGATTTTGATGGGTCTAATAATTATAAACAACACGATAAACATTGGAGAAGTTTTAACAGACAGACAAATCTATTCAATCCTATATCAATACAAAAACTCGATTTTAAATTAAATGAATTACAGGGTGATAATACATATACGGATTTACAATCGGATGCAGAATGGTTTATGACATTGGAAGTAACATCCATTGATGTGAAGGAAAAGCCTATAAATAGAGAGGTTCAAATTCTAGAGGCTTTGCACAAACTTATCGGGAAGATAGAAGATCTTAACGTAAACGTTAAAAAACTTCCAGATAAGAAAGATATCGAACAAATGGAAAAGGAAAAAAAGAAAAAATACCCTCTTTATTATCTTTTGACAATAATTATATTAATAGGTGGTGGGTTTTATATGATAAACCGTAAAAGTGTACCTACACCTACTCAAATGCCAATATCTATGCATCAAAGGTTTTAGATTTATTCAGATTTTTTAACTGGGGCCTTTTTAGCTGGGGCCTTTTTAGTTGGTGAAGTAATTTTCTTTGCAGCCGATTTTGGTGCTGGTGCTGGCGCTGGTTTTGGCGCTGGCGCTGGTTTTGGCGCTGGCGCTGGTGCTGGTGCTGGCGTTGGTGCTGGTGCTGGTGCTGGCGCTGGTGCTGGTTTTGGTGGTTCTATGTGATCGGCAATTTGCTTAATGATAGCGTATATCTCTTCGGTACGAATTTTAGATCTAGCGAGTTCAATCGTTATTTTTTCTCTGACAGAGTCCATTGTGTAATATATATAAAAGAAAGATAATCTTTATAGTAAATGTTATTCATTGGACCAACTCTCCTGAGTGGGATCGGTCAACACTGTAAAAAATATATGAAACTTTTCCCTGAAGATGGGTATACTAAATATATTGAAATAGACCAGGAAATACCTGAATCTGATAGTGCTTTTATATTTGCACTTCCTGTTAAATATTGGTTAGATAGAATACCGGAAATCAAACGTAAAATAAAAAAAGTTGTTTGTATGACCGTCTGTGAAACTGAAACTGTTCATGAAGATTACGGTAAACTTTTTGAACTATTTGATAGTATTGCAGTACCCAGTGAATATTGTAAAAATGTTTTCGAAAGACAGTTTCCAGATACGAAGTTTTGTGTTATACATGCACATATACCCGATAAAAGACCATATACGTTTTATCATATAGGTAACGTATACGATCCAAGAAAAAACTTTAATAAGATATTAGAGGCATTTGTAAGATTAAATAAACCCGACGCACGATTAATTGTTAAAGCAACGTGTAAATACCCGTTTAAAATCAATATACCAAATGTAACAATAATAAATGACTTAGTTTCCGATGAAGTTATGGAAGAAATACACTGTAAATCGGATTGTTATGTAAATTTTTCATCATCTGAGGGAGTTGGTATGGGTGCTGTAGAAGCAGCAATAAGAAATAAGCCTGTGATTATAACAGACTATGGAGGGGCTATAGAGTATATAGATACTCCATATACTATAAAATGTGAACTTCATAAATTACCAAGGGATGATTTTCTCTATAAAGCAGGTATGCAATGGGGAAAGCCAAATATGGAACAACTTATGGAATTCATGGAAGATGCATATAACAAAAAACTAAGGTATATGGATCACGCAAAAACACGGTTTTTAACGAGTAAAGAAAACGTTTTACAAGAATTCGTCATTAACGTAATTCGTAACGAAAACAATGATACCGGTAAGAATAGTACCTGATGTAAGTGAACCTCTTTGTGCAATCAACATTGCAACTATATCGTCGATTATTTTAATATTTGTTGGTTTTTTGAAAAGTTCTGGTATGAGTTGAGAAAGTGCAAGATAAAGTGCCATGGCTATTATGACGGGTCGGAGTGTTTCCTGATCTAACATTTTATTATTACAATATATTTAAATTTTAGTGGAATGTTTTTTACAATATTTACCACAAGATGCTCTAAAATTACACTTTTTACCGGTTAATGTTAAAGCAATACATGTATTAACTTTTGTTCTATTTTCTAATTTCTGTTCGGGGACAGTGTCTATAAATTTGATTTTGTACTTTTCTCTCTTATCGTCGTACTTTTTGCGAGACTCCCTGAGTTTATGTATACTTCTCGCAAAACGTTCACTTTTTTCTATATCGTCGCCGTATAATGATTTGGCAACATCCAAGTCTTTTTGTTCAAACAACATGATCAGTTATATTTTGAGTTTGATTTCTAATATATATTATATATTTCGCAACTGAGGTTATAAAAATGCATATAATTATAGAATCACAAATAACATAATACCATAAATATTCATATATACCCAAAAATGTTGTTAACAGCATAGAAAACATAATATATACAGCATACCCAATAATACCGTATAAATTGTTATTTTGCATACTATGTAATGGTAATACACACGCTATACAATTAGATATAGATATCATGTTATCATATACAAGTGTATAATATACACTAATTATAATAATAAACAAATTTAACCAGTGTATAATTTTCGGATCAAATATTTGATAAACGGGTTGTTGTACTCGTTGTTGAATTTCGGGGTTAGGTAAAACTTCTAATACAGTAGGTCTTTCTTCGTCATAATTTATACCTATACACTGAGTTCCATCGGGTTGTATAATTTCATTATAATACATAAAAGAATAAAGACTGTATCTTTTATGTATGTACGGTTTAGATGCAAAGGTTTTTGTTTTCTGTGTAATTGTCCTTTAAATGTATATATTAAATCAAATAATTACGAAGTTAGAGAGCTTATAAGGAAATATAGAAATATCAGGCCTATATGGTTATATAACAATGAAACGTACTATAAGTTTTTCGGTACGAAACTTAACCGTGTATGTTTTTCGTGTTTCGAACGTGTAAAAAAACCAGGTTTAAAAAAATTAAGAGATTTTGAAATTGGAAAAGTTAAATCGTTAAAAGGTCAATGTTATTCGTTGACTACAATATATTTACAATTATGGTATATTTCCTTACAAAAGTATATATGTAAAAATTTTAAAAATAGGCAAATGATCGTGTATAACGACATTTAAAAAAATGTGTTATAATAAATAGTATGTGTGATACAAGTGGGCCAGACACAGGCGCTATAATATCACTAAATGCAATAGGTAAACAAGATACATACTTATTGGAAAATGAAACTACAAATTCTTTATTTAATTACGATGTTAAGAGACATTCTAACTTTAGAAAATTTCATAAGAGTACAAACGTAATTAAACCAGGGAATGCTAAAGCGAGTTGGCCATTCGATGAAACTATCAAGGTTACGCTTAATCCAAGAAACATGGGTGACCTTCTCTCGAATATGTATATTTCAATGGAACTTCCAGGATTACCATCTGGAGGAGGAAATGATTATTATTACGCTGATCAAGTTGGTAGACACGTCATAGAATCAATAACAATGCGTATAGACGAAACCATTATTGAAACATTCCACTCCGATTGGGGTATAATATACGATGAACTTTATCTAGATGAATCTGAAAAACGAACAAAAAGGTACACGGTTAATAGAAATTTAGCCGAAGATACAGCTCTATCAGCGGGTAATCAAATTTTTAGCCAGTTTAAGTCTAAACTATTTATACCCATACCATTTTTCTTTTCAAGAAAATATGAAGGTGATGAATACGACACAAATAAACCAAATCGTCCGTATTTCCCGACGTGTGCTATTAATAAGCAAAAAATACAATTTGATATAAAATTTAGACCACAAACATTTTTTACTGACTATACAGGTACGATATCATTAAATAGTTTTGATATTGTAACCGAAGAAATTACATTAGAAAATAGTGAACGTTCGTACATAAAAAACAATAAACACGTTTTAATTACCGATTTTGTACAAAGACATCCATCGACTGTTATAAAAGCTGGTGAAACGAGTGCCAAACTTGAACTCGTTCCTAAAATACCAGTTAAAAGTATCAATTGGTTTTTTAGACGAGAAGAGTTTGAAGACGAAAAAATATTTACCGGTGGTAATAATTTATTAGCAAATGTATTCGCAAATAGATACAACTTTTCATCGAATGTACAATATTCAATAATAAATGAATTTTATAATCCACCAATGCTCAGTGCTAAAATATTTATAAATGGTGAAGATGTACCCGGTTTTCAAGATAGTGATCATAAATATTACAAATATACCGTACCTTTATCAAACCGATTATCAAGACCATTTAGAAATATATACACGTATGCATTCTCGATGAATCCGATTAATGTGGAACCATCGGGAAGCCTGGATTTTAGTCAATTAAAATCTAATAAAACTGTTCTAGATGTAAAAATGGTAAATGGTTTAACAAGTGATTATACACTTAACATGTATTACGTTGGTTATCAAACACTTTCATTCGAAAATGGTTTCATGGTACGCGCTTATTAAATAATTGCATCTTGTGATCTTTTATATAATCAATTATATTGTTTTTTATGCACCATCTAATGAAATTTAACTGAGCAACAGTTGTATGAATTTCACTAGATGTACCAGGTATGTTATATGTAATTTTATCCGCTCTACAAAATGGATCAAATAACTTTTTACTATAACCATCTAAACTCGATTTATACGCGACGTGAACGCTAAACAATTTACCATCACATGTCTTATAAGTTAAGTTATTTTTTTTTGAATAATTTGTAATAAACCATTCTAAATTTCTTAATGAAATACCACCGGATTTATTTAATATCTGTGTCAAAATATCACGGTTTTCGTGTATTCCATAGAATTCATTTATAGACGTTAATAATACATTTGATCTATTCATCTTATCTATTAGAATATGCATAACTTTAAGTAACTTTGTTAAAATGTGTATTACACGGAAACGGATTATCGTCATCGTCAGAATTGTCACTGTGTGATTTATCAGAATTGGAATAAATATTCCCATGATATGTTCGAATAGGTACATCTTCTATAGTTGCATTTTTTGCGCATTTTTTGCAAAATTGGAACTTACCCACAGTTCTTACAGCTCTTTGACAACATACGGTACCTTTACTATTAATACCAAGGCATAAATACCCGTTTGTTTGCGACTTTTTATGAGTATCTTGAATCAAATCCAGATTATTTTTTAAGACAATCAAACCAATATTTTCTTTACACACGCGTTCAAGGGATTGAATGATTACTTTATCAATTCTTTTGAATGTATGTTCTAACATGCATGTTAATAGATCCGAATATTCTTTATTATCATAATCACGTTCATTCAGGGTTTTTGGTATATCAATATCTTCTTCTATGTTTACAATCTTACAGTTTTTAGAAATTTCAGAAAATGGCTTGTTGTATCTGATAGATAACGCGCGATATAATTTGATTAGTTTATGTTTTTCAAGTTGATTTAAATTTTTTTCATAAATTGTATATGTTTCTGAAAAAATACATTCAATCATACTCTCTTGTTTCATAATATGTTCTATTTTTTAAGTTTAAATATATCAGATATACGTTTCTGTTTTGGATCATAATCACACAATTTACTACGTTTTTCTGGTTTAGAGCCCGATATGAGTTCTCCGAATATTTCTTCTTTAGGATCATCAAATAACGGTTCAATCAGGTCACACACAGGATTGAGAAATTTATTAAGAAAATAGTATGGATAATCTATATCCAACTTTTTTTCCGCCGCATATTTTGGATCTTCCGCCTTTTCATACGCTTTTGCACGAGGATCCCATGTTTTACATAAAATAAAAGGTACACGATCACCGGATTGTGGTTCAGAACCGGGTTGTCTATCACGCATTTTGTTACGAACTTGTACGTGTGGTAAATTCTGAGATTTGTACGAGTCTCCAAGTTGTTGAGAAAGAATTAATTTATCATTAGGAACATCACCTTCTAGTAATTCTACGGCACGTTGTAAAGCGAGTGCTTTTGGTGCAGCTGTATCGCTACTTTCCAAAATAACATCAAGTAATTCTTTACAAACTTCGCGCATGTATGGTGTATTATCACGTCTAACAAGTTGAAGACCTTTTACGTCTATATATTCCATATTCATCTTATCGTCTTTACCCTTTGTCCATAATTTTGCCGCGTATCGTTTTTTAGAATACAAAAAATATGGATAATATACCTTTTCGAGTTCGAGATTATTTGGTTTCTTAAAAAGTTTTGTACACTCCTCCGCTGCGCGTTCACCAAGTTCCCAACTATATTTAATAGCATCTTCACCTTTACGTTCACCGACGTCAAATTCAACCATTACACTATCGGTATCACCATACCTTACCTTTGCACCCGGGTAATGTTTTTCGACGTAATTCTTAGTATCCTCTATCATCATGCGCCCTTTCATTGTTGTTGTTGATGCTATGGGTACACACGGTAACATACCTTTTGATGCACCCGTGAAACCATATACAGAGTTCATTGATATCTTATACGCCAATTGTTTACCGTTGTACATTTCTTTTAAAGATCCTGATGATTTAGCCATGTCTTTCTTAGCCTGTTTTCTAAACTGTTTAAGTTCTGTTAATATACTCGGTACAAGACTCGGTACATTTTGTACGAATTTGTAATTACCAAACGTTTCGATCTCTAAATCTGGGTATAATCTTTTATTTTCATAAACGGGGTCCATAATCATGGTTGAATAACATAAGTTATGTGCGACCATTATAGATGGATATAACGCCTCGAAATCCAAAGCGGTTATCGGTGTATAATATGCACCTTTTTGCGCTTCAAGTACAGTTGCTCCTTCGTATCCATCTACCAAACCCTCACCCCATTGAATAGTAGGAACTATATAATTCATTTCGCGTGCCTTTTTCGTTAACTGGCTAAACACTTTAATTTGTTGACCCCTTTCTACAAGGTAACATAACGGTACCCACGTTGCCTTTGCCATCTCTAGAAGGTTAATAAGTATACAAAGTTTAGAGAGTAATCTGTGTGGAAGAAGTGTATCCTTAATACAATACTCGGCTACTTCACGTAATTTTACAGGGTCTTCTTCCTTAAAACGCGCAAACATCTCCCTAGGTGACATATCTATTTTCTGATCACCTAGGTATAATTTAGAAACGTTATCAAGTTTATACGAATCAAGTTTATATCCCTTCTTAACTTCATGAAATAAATCAAATATAAAACGTCCAGGTATTGGTAAGAGTTTGAGTTCATTATCACCAAGTGCACTAGAAGATAACTTCTTAATTTTCATTTCACATTTATACCCCTTAAGTTTACTCATTTCAAAAAAGTTTTTGGAACACCCGACCATTTTTGCACGCGTCATTATATATTCCATATCAAATCCGAATATGTTCCATCCGGTAATAATATCAATGTCCATTTTTACCATGTATTCACTTAATGCTTCAAGCATTCCCCTTTCTGAATCGTAGCTTAGAATAGTACATCCTTCCAGGTCAGGATCTGTTTTCTTATAACAGAAACACGTCTTATCGTAAGGTATATCAGTACCGAATGAACATAACGACACGGCAATTTGGAAACAACAATCGCCGTATATATCCGCACTAGGAAATTTACCAGTAGAGCTATTACACTCGATATCAATAGAAGCTACAACAAATGGTGCAGTTTCGGGTTTATTAACAGGTTTTAGATTTCTCCAGTCGTAACACATCAAATCCAACTCTGTATTTGAGTAATTTGTCGGCGTGCATTCATCACCAGAATCCAACCACCCAGTCGATTGGATACCAGTTATATGCATTAACCTCAGGACCGGTTCCAAATTGGACTCGTAAAGTTTCAATTTTACAAATTGGGGTTCCGGTATATCGTACGGTTCACCGTATACTCTTGGTTGTGGTTCTTCATATATCCTCAGTGATTCTTTAAGAGCGTAGCCAACTTTACGACGATTTGCTAGTGTTTCAAAAGTAAGTTTCATAAAATAGAACTTTTTATTATCTTGAAATCCCCATACATCCATAGATGACTGTATCTCATAATTCATTATTAAACCAGGACACCGTTTCATAATACTCTCATAATATAGTTCGGCGTGTGTACTATAATCACCAGTAGGGAGTTTTATGAAAAAATAAGGTGAAAATTCTGTCGTAACACATACAGATTTACCTTCTTGTGTTTTTCCAAAAATATGTATCAAATGCTGTGCGTGTTTATCTTCAGTTTCCCATGTGAGGGCTTGAAAAACAACCATGTCTCTTAATACGTTTATGCTCAATTTTTTTAATATACTATATTAGTAAAATATGTCAGCTGCTT
>TARA_B100001175_G_scaffold122509_1_pt1 | contig 18810 bp, 4 predicted proteins | sample TARA_B100001175 | Tara Oceans TARA_B100001175
GATGGAATAGCAGATGACGAAGAAGATAGTGATGGAGATGGTGTGATTGATAGCGAGGATGCCTTTCCATATGATTCAGCAGAAACAAAAGATACAGATGGAGATGGTGTAGGAGATAATGCCGATGCGTTTCCAAATGATGCGAGTGAAACAGAAGATACGGATAATGATGGACTAGGAGATAATATTGATAATGATAGTGATAATGATGGAAAGTTTGATGATATAGAAGATAGTGATGGCGATGGCGTAGTTAATAGTGAGGATGACTTCCCGTATGATTCAATGGAAAGTAAGGATACCGATGGAGATGGAATAGGTGATAATGCTGATGCGTTTCCAAATGATGCTACTGAGAGTGTTGATACCGATGGAGATGGAGTAGGTGATAATGCTGATAGTGATAGTGATAACGATGGAACAGATGACAGTAGCCAAGATAGTGACGGAGATGGTGTTGTTGATAGTGAAGATGATTTTCCAAATAATTCAACAGAAAGTAAGGATACAGATGGGGATGGTGTAGGTGATAATGAAGATGAATTTCCGAATGATGCTAGCGAGAGTATTGATACAGATGGAGATGGAGTAGGCGATAACACTGATAATGATAGTGATAACGATGGAACAGATGACAGTAGCCAAGATAGTGATGGAGATGGTGTTGTTGATAGTGAGGATGACTTTCCATATGATTCAACAGAAAGTAAGGATACCGATGGAGATGGTGTTGGTGATAATAGTGATGCTTTTCCAGAAAATGCAGCAGAAACAACGGATAGTGATGGAGATGGCATTGGAAATAATACGGATAAAGAAGATGGTACCGACAGTGATGGGGATGGGATAGCGGACATGATTCAAGATAGCGATGGAGATGGGGTGATTGATAGTGAAGATCCATTTCCAAATGATGCCAGTGAAAGTCAAGATAGCGATGGAGATGGTATTGGGGATAATAGTGATGCTTTTCCAGAAGATGCTGGAGAAAGTGTCGATAGTGATGGTGATGGGATTGGAGATAATAAAGATGAGGATGATGATAATGATGGTGTAGAAGATATAGATCAAGATAGTGATGGCGATGGTGTGGCTGATAGTGAAGATGAGTTTCCATATGATGCAAATGAAAGTAAGGATACTGATGGCGATGGAGTAGGTGATAATGAAGATGACTTACCCTATGATGCTAGTGAAAGTGAGGATGCGGATGGAGATGGTATTGGCGATAACAAAGATGAAGATGATGATAATGATGGTGTAGCCGATAGTATTCAAGATAGTGATGGAGATGGTGTAGTTGATAGTGAAGATGAGTTTCCAAATGATCCCAGTGAAAGTAAGGATAGTGATGGCGATGGTATCGGTAATAATGCTGATCTATTTCCAAATGATTCAAGTGAAATACATGATACTGATAGTGATGGACAGGGTGATAATAGTGATCTAGATGATGATAATGATGGATTATCCGACGAGGATGAAGTTATTTATGGATCTAATCCATTATTACAAGATACGGATGGAGATACTTATTTAGATAAAGAAGAGGTTGATGATGGAAAATCGCCAACAGATCCATTAGATATGCCTAATTCAGTACCAGATTCATTCCCAGTAACAACAGAGGTTGTAGCAGATGGTGTGGTAAGCATTGTATTCAATTCAACCGATAGAAATAATGATGTACTAACCTATAGCATTAAAACAAATCCAGCCAATGGTACAATCACGGCAGTAGATGGAAATACAGTCACCTATCAGCCTAATACAGGTTATGTTGGAAACGATAGTTTTATCTATTATGCTAGTGATGAGGAAGGCGCTGGTAATGACGAGACGGTATCAATTAGAGTATATGATTCTTATCCAGAATTTAAAGCAACAATAGAAAACAAATTAGTAGAATATAGTATTACTAAAAGTTTAGAAAATGTAGATAATAGTGTTTTGCTTTGGTTAGATGCATCAAATAGTTACTACTTTACATTAGAAGATAATAAGGTGAGAAAATGGATAGATTTAAGTGGAAATGAAAATCATTTAATCCAAGAAAATGCAGGTTATCAACCAACTTATTTGCTTGCTAGCAAAGAAGTAGATTTTGCAGGATTAAGTTATCTTAAAAACTCAACTGGATTTGCACAATCAACTATATTAAGTATTATCATGGTAGTAAATGTACCTCAAAGTACAGATAGTACCTTATTTTTATTTGATAGTGATCAGGGCCATACATTTAGAGGTTCCTTTTACTATCAAACATTATCAGCAATAGCACAGGATAATAATGATATAAAAACGATAAATTTAGAAGCCAGTAATGATGATATCTCAAATCACCAAAAAGCAGTTAATTCAAAAGCCTTAGTTAGATATGACATTAATAATAGTGATATGAATGTAGCTATCTATAGTAATGGGAATGAAGAAAGAAATATCACAAGTGGTTTATATTCAAATGTAAATTATGATAACGACTTTTTATTGGGAAGCCAAAACAAGTTAAATTTTGAATCAAATATTATTGGAGATTTAGATTCAACTGTTAGGGAAGTAATAATATTTAACAGGTTATTAAGTGAGCATGACATGATGTTAATAAATGCATATTTATCAAATAAATGGGATTTAAATAAACATGTAGATAGTGATGATGACGGATTAACTGACCAATTAGAAAAATCAACAGATACAAATCCATTAAGTAAAGATACAGATGGAGACGGAATTGAGGATGGAGTTGAGGATTATAATCAAAATGGAAGCGTTGATATAGGAGAAACGAATCCAAGAGATGTTGATACAGATGGAGATGGATTAACAGATTCAGAAGAAGATAAAAATAGAAATGGGTTTTATGATGATTCAGCTGGTGTAGATCAAGACAATAGTGGGTCTGGGGTATCAAGTTTGCTATCTTATTTATCAACATCAACAGCTACAAATAGTGAAGCGGTAGAAAATGTTAATTTAACAAATGAAGAATTAGAAAACTTTTTATTAAATGAAATAGAAACTAATCCGACAGTAGCCGATACCGATAATGATGGTATTAGTGATGGTAATGAAGTGGGTGGTAGTTTAAACCCTAGAAGTACAGATACAGATAATGATTATATTTTAGATGGTATCGAAGATGCAAATAAAGATGGGGTATTAAGTGAAGGTGAGACTGGCGCGAATGATAAAGATTCGGATGATGATGGTATTCATGATGGTATAGAAGATAGGGATAGAGATGGTAGTTTTGATGCAGGGCTAGAAACAAATCCTTTGGATACAGATACAGATGCAGATGGTATTGAAGATGGTGTCGAAGATATTGGGCAAGATGGTATTGTATCGGTTGATGGAAATGGTAATCCGTTAGAAACAGATCCACGGTTAGCTGATAGTGATGGTGACGGATTAAGTGATGGTGAAGAGGATGTAAATCGTAATGGAATTGTGGATGAAGAGTTAGATGCATCAGGAACGATTGTAGCCTTAGAGACACATCCATTAATACCGGATAGTGATGGAGATACATTAACGGATGGAGATGAGGTTAATATTTATAAAACGAATCCATTATTACGAGATAGTGATGGCGATAACTTACATGATAATAAAGAAATTCAAGACTATAATACCAGTCCAATTAATAATGATAGTGACAATGATGGGGTGAGAGATGATATAGAGCTTAGTCTTGGTTTAGATCCAAATAAATTAGATAGTGATGACGATGGATTAAACGATGGGGAAGAAGATATTAATAATAATGGAATAGTAGATAGTGGTGAAACCAATCCATTAATTGCAGATACAGATAATGACGGATTATTGGATGGTATTGAAGATAAAAATAGGGATAGTAATGTAGATAGTGATGAAACAGATCCAAATAATCCAGACACAGATGGGGATAATATCTTAGATGGTATAGAAGATAGTAATCAAGATGGTATTTATAATCCTGAGCTGGCTGAAACAAATCCATTAGATACTGATTCTGATGGAGATGGTATCAATGATGATATAGAAGATAAAAATTATAATGGAACGTATGATTCACCAATAGAATCTGGATTATTTGAAACGGATGCAAGTAATACAGATACAGATGGTGATGGAATTTTAGATGGACTTGAAGATGCTAATAAGAATGGAGTTGTTGATACAGGTGAAACCGATCCACGATTAGTAGATACAGATGAAGATGGTATTTTAGATGGTATAGAGGATGCTAATCAAGATGGTGTTTTTGATGAAGGTGTAGAAACAGATCCAAGAAATATCGATACGGATAAAGATACTATTAGTGATGGTGATGAAGATAAAAATAAAAATGGACAGGTTGACAATAGCGAAACAAATCCAAGAACAGCTGATACAGATGGAGATGGGATAGATGATAATGTTGAATTATCAATGGGTACCAATGGAAATAGCGATGATAGTGATGGGGATGGATTAACTGATAATGTAGAAATGATTTTAGGAACAAATCCATTATCAGTAGATAGTGACGGAGATGGGTTGGCAGATAATGTAGAAGTTAATTCAATGTTAGGACTAGATCCAACTAATGAAGATACAGATTGGGATGGCATTATAGATGGTATAGAAGATATGAACCAAGATGGTGTATTTGATCAAGGCGTAGAAATTTCGGCAAATATGGCTGATACAGATAAAGATGGAATTGAAGATGGAGAAGAAGATAAAAATAAAAATGGAATTGTGGACAATGATGAAACAGATCCAAAGTTAAGTGATACAGATGGGGATGGCTTAGATGATGGATCGGAGTTGTTATTAGGAACCAATAGCATCAAAATAGATACGGATAGTGATGGATTAACGGATGGAGATGAAGTAAATATTCATGACAGTGATCCAAATGATGTTGATAGTGACAATGATGGATTAACGGATGGAGAGGAAGTAAATACATATGCTAGTAATCCAATTGATAGTGATAGTGATAACGATGGATTAAGTGATGGTCTTGAAGTAAATACGTATAGTACAGATCCAAATAATAAGGATAGTGACTCAGATGGTATTAACGATAAAGTAGAAATTGTAAATTATAGTACCGATCCTAATAATGAAGATAGTGACAATGATGGTGTGATAGATGGTGATGAAATAACATTAGGAATAGATCCAAATGATGCCGATAGCGACAATGATGGATTAGATGATGGTATTGAAATTAATACCTATAACACCGATCCAGATAATATGGATACAGATAAGGATGGTATCAATGATGGGGAAGAGGTTAGTAGTAATAATGGATATGTAACAGATCCTAGTAATAATGATAGTGATAGTGATGGTGTTACAGATGGAGTTGAAATATTAACATACAATTCAAATCCATTATTAGCAGATACAGATGGCGATGGTGTATCAGATAATAATGAGATTAATATGTATCAATCCAATCCAACCAAGCAAGATACAGATGGTGATGGTATTAATGATAATATTGAAGTAACGAATGGGTATGATCCAACGAAGCAAGATAGTGATGGGGATACACTATTAGATAATGAAGAAGATGTTAATTTAAATGGAATAACAGATGAAGGTGAAACAAGTGCTATCTTGGCTGATACGGATAATGATGGAATAGATGACAATGTAGAAATAGACTTAGGTACAAACCCATTATTAGCCGATACCGATAATGATGGTGTGAGCGATGGTGATGAAGTAAGTGCTAATTTAGATCCTTTTGTAGGAGATTCTAATGATGATGGCGTAAGTGACTTGGTGATATTTAGTAATATTAATAATTTAACTCAATTTAGTATTGATGCTGGTGGTGGAGCAAAGCAATCAGCCAATTATTCATTAAAATATCAATCTTTGGCACCTAATTTTGGATCATTTGAAACAAAAGGTAACCATCAATTAATTAGTGGTATTCATTTTGATGCAGAAGTAGAGTCTTTAGATGGATATGAGTTACCCTTTGAAACAGAAGATGTAACCTTAAATACAACATTAAGAGGTATGATCGCAACAAAATTAGAAATTATGGTAAGTGATGCAAGCGATGAGTCAGTATATTACAATGTCACCCTTAATAAGGATAATTCGAATACAATAGAAGAAATCTGGGGTTCAAAAGATACTCTTAATAACCAAGAAAAAGTAGTTAAAATAAAAGCGAGGGCATTTGATGGTTTAACATGGGGGAAATGGTATGAGGTAGCAGATGAGATTATTGTCGATAATTTACCACCTGATATTGATACATTTATGGTATCAAATACAATCTTTTCACCCAATAATGATACTTCAATTGGGGTAAAAGATAGCACAGCAATTACTTTAGAAATGGTAGAGACCTATTTAAAAGGTTGGACTATTAACGTTATGAATAGTAATGATGAGATTAAGAAAACATTTAGTGGGGATGATGCCGAAGGTTTAAGTGTCGTTAAAGAGTGGTTTGGTAAAGATGAGAGTGCTACGTTTGTGGATGATGGAGATTATCGATTAAAGGTAGCGGTACAAGATCATGTTAGTAATTTAGTTGAATCAGAAATAGATGTAAGTGTTGATAATACGTCTCCAGAAATTACAATATCAATTGAAGCAGAAGGGAAAAGTTTAAATTCAGGTGAGGTGGATGTTCGTACAGCGTGGATAGGTATAGATAATTATGATTCAGACATAGAGTATAGTTTGAAATATAATGAACTGAAATTAGATATAAAAGAAATAAATACACTAGAATTATGGTTAGATGCATCAGATGTGAATACGTTAGAAACGCAAGGTGTAAACTTAGTAACATGGTATGATAAGAGTAATAAAGCAAATCATTTTACCCAAGAGGTAGCCGGTAATAGACCTGTTGTAAATGAAAATGCAATCCTAACATATGAAACGATTGCCTTTGAATCAAATAAAGGATTATATTCCAGTAAAGAAATGACATCTGGTCTAAAATATATTTATGCCGTTGTTAAAGGGGAAGATGGTGAATGGGTTGTCATTGCAGATATTATAAATATGACATCAAGCGAAAATGTGCAGATAAAAAATGGAAATTATACAAATGATATAGTGGATGACACGTATAATGAGTTTGCAGAAATTGTCGTGTTTAGTACAGAGCAATCAGATGTAGAAGCCTATTTAAATGCAAAATGGCAACGTAGTAATTTAGCTGATTTGATTAATCTGCCACTTAATAGCGATGAAGCTCATACACTTTATTCTCAAGAAGATAATAATTTATATCAATTTGTAATAGAAGGAGAAGATGATGCGGGTAATAAACAAATTGTATATTCAGATACGATTATAGCACCAGATAGAACAGCCCCCGAAATCCATAGCAGTTTAACGACTATTATAGGAGAGGAAGATGAATCATTTAGTATTAATTTAGATGATAAAAAAATAGATAATATAGATAGTGATATTAATTTAAGATGGATTCCTTCAATTATTTATAACAACGATAATCCAGCTCAATCGTCAGAAGAAATATTAAATAATATTACAGCCATTAATAATGGACAGGAAATAGAGTTTACATTAATTAATAATGCAAATACAGAGTCAAGTGAAAATGGAAATATATATGGAAAAGAAAATGCTTATGTAGCATTACGATTAGAAGATTCTGAGGGTAACTTTACAGAGAAAAATGTGCAGTTGGTGATTAATGCCATTAATGATCCACCGGAATTTATAAGTACAATTGGAAGTCCTGTATATGATACGGCTGGTAATATTATTTATAATATTAAATTTGATGAAGATACGGTAGGTCCAATCATTACATTAGATGATTATATTCAGGATGTTGATAATTTGTTAACAGATTTAGATGTGACATTAGAAACAGAAGCGTTTTATATGGATTTATTAGAAACTGACTTTGATAGTTATAAATCACAATATTTAGATGTCAGTATTGGGGATGAATTATCAGGACATGAAATTCAATTTATACCTTATGAAAATTGGTATGGAGATCAAGCCCTAGAATTTAAAGTAGCTGATAGTAATGAGTTAAGTATAACAGAAAGTGTTATTGTCCGTATTTGGCCTGTGAATGACCCGCCTATTATAAAAGATGGAATAGACGATTTTTATACCTATGATGAAGATATAGGTTTTAGTTTAACATTTACAGATTATGAAGATGATGTTGAATTTGAGGATAAACCACCTACTCACAATGACTTATTAAATTGGGATGTCATTGAGTATGATGATAGCATTATTTCTGATATTACAATTATAGGAGATACCATAACCTTTACACCAATTGATAATAAATATGGAACGGCTAATATTGTTGTGCAGTTGACAGATAGCGATACAATTGCGGAAGAGTTATTTCCACAAGGGTCAGTTTATGGAGGTTATATACCAAATCCACAATCTGTTACGAAATCGATAGACTTAGTATGGGTACCTGTAAATGATCCGCCTACAATGCCAGTATTATCAGATGTCATCAATAATGAGAATCAATCCAAATCTGAAGATAGTGCAACATGGCAGATAGACTTAAGTAGCTATAAATCAGATATAGAAGATTCTGGTGATGATTTAATCTATGGTATTTCAATGAGTGACAATTATTTGACTTATTCTTACGATGAGAGTACCAATGTAATCACCTTTACTCCAAGAACAAATGCATTTGGTACAACTCAAGTTAGTATCACCTTAACGGATTCAGATACAAATATCAATTTTGAGCCTTATACAGCAGCACCAGAATCAATAACTCAGACATTTGATATTGTTCTAGAGGCAGTTAATGATGAGCCAGTTATTACAAGTATTGAATTAAAATCGATTGTAACAAATTTAAAAACATTGGCATTGACGACAGATGAATTAAGAGTAGAAGCAGTCGGATTTAGTGATGTTGGTTATTCCGATGAAAATCAAATAGGAAATGAATATGATACAACACGTGCAGCAGAACCATTTTTTACACCAAATACAGAGCAGTATAAATTTGAATGGTTAATTGATGGAGTAGCAGCACCTCAAAATACAAATACGCCTCAAAGCTTAAACTTTGATACCTTAGTAATTGATGAGTCTATGGAAGGTAAAACGATAGCTGTAAAAGTATGGCCACATGATGGCGTTTCGTTAGGAGATCCTATTGAAGCAACATTAGTTGTTAATAATAGACCATCAATGGTTGCTGAGAATACCATTTTACCAGAATATAATGATTATTTTCCAACCGTAAATGTTGATTTGAGTTGGGTTGATAGTACCGATCTTGATGCCGGTGACGATATAAAATACAGACTGAAAGTTTGGAAAGTGCCTAAATGGCATAGTGCTCCTACAGATACTAGTTTAGAGGCATCAAGTTATTATTATGATTCATTATGGAAAGATAAGGAACAAATTATTAGTACGATTAATGCTATGCAAAGTATAGCTGAAGAAGAGTTGCATGGAACGTATTATTGGAGAGTTTGGGCCGCTAATGAATTTGTAGGGACCTATTATGATTATGTCGATACATCATGGACAACTCAATTTAACATCGATTTAATTGCACCAGGTTTAATAAACGATGGGAGTGGTACGGTAAATGATGATTTTCTATCGATTACCAATAATATGACGGTAGGCTTGGCCGAAAACATTAGAATCTTATATGGAACAAAACCAACGGATGCCGATGATGGAGAAGCTTACAAGATAGTCTTAAAAGAAACCAATCAACCGATTGATTATCCCGCAAATCCAATAACTGTGACAGAGAATACAATTATTGATTCAGTAGAGTTTGATTCTGAGTTAGATGAATCTTATGTATATTGGACCTATATCATAACATTTCCAGCCGGAACCACGACTTATAATATTTTATTAGAAGACTTTGCTGGAAATATATCAACCGTTAATACATTTGTGATTACTCCTGATACATTCCCACCGCCAGCATTAAAAGATAGTGAAGCGATCGAAATGGCAAATATAACGGCTATTACATCTGCCAATATGTATTCTATTTCAGGATTTAAGGAACCCAGTGCTGGAATTATATATGAAGGGACAGAAAATGGAATAGAAAATGTGAGATCAGACTTAGTGGGTTATACTCCTGTATCAGAATTTACATTTAATATTTATCCAGAAAAGCCATCGGGTAATTTAATAGTCAAAGATAGAGCAGGAAATGAAAATGAAGATGATATTATCCATGTAAATATAGAGTTTTTAAGAGGAGACCCTGTGATTACAAGTTCAGGGTTAAGTCGTGATATAGTGAATGCGAAAGAAAATGAGAGTAAGTTAAGAGATTATTTTGGATTAAATGCAGATCAATTTGATAAAATAACAACAAGCGAGTTAGAATTTTCGGTTAATAGAGATATCTCGAAATATGAGTTAATAGTGAGTGATAATATACTTGCTCAAGAAGTAGGTAATATAAATGCTAATACGAGTCAGAATATTACCATTGAAGCAAATCGTGAGGTATTTGAAGAAGGTCAAAATACAGTTACCTTAAAAGTGACAGATGCAGCTAATAATATAGCAGAGCAAGAGTATATACTAACCTTACAATCTGAAGAACCAGACTTTAATGTATTTCAAAATGGATCATTTTTAGCAAAAATAAGTGAGGATAACTGGAACTTATCATTAACGGGTATAATGCAAGATAATATAGATGTATTTATCAATAATAGCCAAGATAATTTAATAACAGAAAATACATATTGGGTATACGTTAGTACAGAGCCATTTGATCCATCTAAAAATGATATTTATGTAACCTTAATAGATAAAGTTTATAACTATGTAAGCAAACCAATTTGGTTAAAATCATACTATTCTAGCTATGCCGATAGATTTGATATAGCATTACCAATTCAAGAATTATACAATGCAGAAGCCGTAGCATTAACATATCACACATTACCGGATGGTATAGCTGAATTGGTGATTGTTGATAACTCAAATAGTACTAATAGTTTGCGAGAGTTAATTACTGGATTATACACCCAACCATTATCATTAGTTGATTATAAGTTTGATGATTCTCAATTATCCATACCAACTGAGTTAACAGATTATTCTGTAACGGTAGTAGCTAAAGATGAGTATGGAAATATTATTAATCATGTTGATTTATCAGAGCATGGTGTTGCCATGAAATTAGAATATCCAGAATCAGTCTTATATGATTCAGACGATTTAGTCATTATTGAATATGATGACGTTAATATGGAGTGGAGACAAAACGAAGAAACAACGATAGTTGAAACATTATCAAATAGCGTGATCACGGAAATTAATAATACAGGGGTATATGCGTTAGCTGAATTAAACCAATTACGAGACACATTAGAGAATTTAAGAGTGTATCCAAACCCTTGGATACCGTTAGATGGAAAGGCTAATACAGGTTGGGAAACAGGGGAAGAATCAGGGATCGTATTTGATCAATTAAAGCCAGAAACAGAAATATCAATTTATACGATAACAGGAGAGCTAGTCATTACTCATAAAACAGGAGCTTTAGATGAGTCATGGAATTGGAATGGAAAAAATAATGTTGGGCATAACGTCTTTTCTGGTGTTTATATATATTTAGTAAAAAATCAAGATGAAGTAAAAACTGGAAAATTAACAATTGTTCGATAATTATTAAAAAAGTAAGTAAACCTTTAATAGTTCAAATTGACTATCAATGTAGTTGAGTAGATACTCAACTATATTCTTTGACAGGTATTGATATGTAAAAAAGATAAGTATTTAAAAGGAAACTGAAAATATACTATAATTTAATGAAAAATAATGGTGTGAGATTAATGTAATGGTAGGTAGTATAAGAAGTACAGATAGTGTGGGACAGGCAGCTCATAGCAGAGAAGCTAAGAACTCAGTAGCGCCGGTCGGATTTAAACCAATAGGCTATGAAGTAGATCTCCGTATTATAAAAATATTGATTCAAAAATTAGAAGACAATCAACACTGTAATCAAGTAATAAATAAATATTTTGGAAACGGAGAGAAAGCAGACTTATATTTATATGGAAGTGCAATAACTATTAAATATAATGAAATTGATAAAAAATTAAAAGAGTTATCTGATATTGATTTATTAATGATATCTAAACAAGCAGATAGAAGACAAGAAAATTTTTTAAAGCCTTTACAAGATTGTAGAGTTGATGGAGTTAAAGTTGATCTAAATATATGGGTTCACGGTCCTGCTAATTATGATTATCTTGGAGTTGGAAGAACGTTACGTGGGTCGATACTGATAAAGGTTGGTCGTAATGAGAGAGGGAAGTTATGTTATCAGTATGCATGTTCTGCTCAGGAAAAAGATAAAATTCCTAAGGAATGGCAGGATGATATATTTAATATTTCAGTTAGAGATAAAGATAAAGACAGGGTATTAATACAAAGATTCAACCAAGAAATTAAGAAGGGAAATTTAGAAAATTTGATGTCTTTAACATTTCCAGATGCAGGCCCTCCCATATTTGAAGAAATAAAAAATAAAATAATTGAGTTATTAAACAGTGAAATACAGTTAACTGAAGATGACAGAAGTAGATTAGAGATATCGAAAGATTTAGATGAGATAGCAAACGATGTAGTTAGAAGATCAGAATTAAAAAATAAATTTGTTGAGAAAATAAATAAAGTTATAATAGAAAAATTAAGAGCGGAAAATAGTCTTTTAAAAAACGAAATAAGAAGTAAGGAAGAGGGGGGGGAGAAAGAAAAAAGAGATTTGCAATGCAAGATACAAAGACTGCAGCAAAATGCTCAAAGACTGCAGCAAAATGCTCAGGCGAAGTTAGAAAGAAGGACAGGAGATTTTAAGAAGAAGTTAGCGATAAAGCAAAAAGGTTTTAAGACGACGTTAGAAAAAAATAGAGAAGATTTTAAGAAGAATTTAGAAGAAAAAGAAGAAGCTTATAACACGTTATCAATGGAAAGGGATGGTTGGTATGCAGAGCAACTAGTTAGCATTGAGAAGATTCAATTACAAAATGAAGAATTACAGGATTTGAGAAAGCAAAATCAAAAAATTGATATATTAGAAAAAAAAATAGCTAAATTAGATAGTTGGTATAGCAAAGAAACAAGTAAGCTAAAGAAAGAAGTAGACGTGTTAAAAAGAGATCTGGCTGAGATGAAAAATAGTAGCTCAAAGAAGGAAGAAGGTTTGTTGGTAGAAATAAAAAGAGCAACAAAAAGAAGGAATGATATGAACAAAGAGCTAGCAGAAAAGAACAGAGAAATAAGACGTTTACAAGAAGAGATAAGGGTTAAGGATAACATCAATAAAGAGGATCTTAAAAGCGGTGTGAGTTATCTTTCATACATGTTTAATAGCGTCGGGGAGATAGCTAAACAGATAATAACTTTAGATCAGGAAGAGTATCAACTAGGTATGAGAAGATTTTTTCCTACAAGAAATGAATTAGCAGGACTGGTAAAATATTCAGCTGAAAAAATGAAGGAAATGATAATTAGCGTTACAACAATATCTGAGGATAGAAAAAAAGAGTGGTTAAAATTCCAAGCTAGTAAACTTGGACAGTTACATAATAGAGGAATGTTTGGTCAGTTTAAAGTGTCATCGCAAAAAAGAGTAGATTTAGTATCATTGCATGATAGATATATTGATATATCCGGACCTATAAGAAATATAACTGCTTATTATAAAAAAATGACAGGGTTTTATGTCGCTAGATATAACCAGGCTGTTGTAAAAAAAAAAATGAGCAGCGAAGAGGTCTATCAATTAATGGACGATAATAGAGAATTAGCAGAAAATGTTTATCTCACTATTGAAGATGTAAAAAGGATGAAGTTAAACAAACAAAAAGGTGAAATAATGTGCGAGTTACTTGATGTGACTGGGCAGTTAATAAATGCCGAAAAAAATTGGAAAGAGAGATTTGTAAGGGATCTACACGATAAATTAAAAGATGAGGTAGGTGTTCCAAAAAGTAGTGGCGATATTAATGACTATGTAGAAGCGTTAGATAAATGTAAAAACAGACAGTTATCGCCTGAAGATAGATATAAACTGAAAAGTAGAACAGATTTAGCTAGGTGGTATAAAGGAAAATACTTATAATATCGTAACTAATAAGAATAAAAAAATTAAAGTATAAACAAGAGATATAGCTATACAACAATGTATTATCTCTTTACATGAATTTAGGCATATTTTAAAATAACAGTTCACTTATGGTGGATGTAGCTCAGTTGGTAGAGCCCCGGATTGTGGTTCCGGTTGTCGTGGGTTCGAGCCCCATCATTCACCCCACTAAAAACCAATAACTCAAGTTTAGGTTTTTTTCATATTAAAAAGACCTAAATAGGTAGTCTACTTATAAAAAACATATAGCGTATTATCGAACATATAGGCTACTATAAACACAGAGAATTTTATGACATATTTAATCGTAGTTAGTTTATCCTTGGTAAGTTTAGTAATTTGTATAGGGTTACTATATCAGATTATGCAGTTACGAACCCAAATGCAGATTTTAAAAGAGTCTAATCAGCAATTGCAAACATTGCTAACACAGGAATTTAGGCAAAACAGAGAGGAATCACAAGCAGGATCAACCCAACTGCAAGATTTGGTGTTAAAAACGTTAACCAATATGTCAGCCATGCAAAATAAGCAATTAGAGATGGTAACGAATCAGTTAAGTACCGTAATGCAGGCAAATGAAAAGCGAATACAAGAATTACGAGAAAGTGTCGAAAAGAGATTATCGTTACTACAGCAAGATAATAATCAAAAATTAGAACAAATGAGAGCAACGGTTGATGAGAAACTGCATGCAACCTTAGAAAAGCGGTTAGGGGAATCATTTAAGTTAGTATCCGATAAACTTGAGCAAGTGCATAAGGGGTTTGGCGAAATGCAAACATTAGCAACAGGTGTTGGTGATTTAAAGAAAGTATTAACGAATGTAAAAACAAAAGGAATCTGGGGAGAGGTGCAATGTGAAAATTTATTAGAACAAATTTTAACAAAAGACCAGTTTGTTAAGCAGGCAAAGGTAGTACCCGATAGCCAGAATATAGTAGATTTTGCGATTAAGTTACCTGGTAAAGAAAATGAACCCGTTTTATTACCCTTAGATTCTAAATTTCCATTAGAAACCTATCAACTAATCATTGATGCCCAGCAAGCAGGAGATAATGACTTAGTAAAGACTTATACGAAAGAATTAGAAAGGCAATTGATGATGGAGGCAAAGAATATTCATGAAAAATATATTAGCCCACCACATACAACAGATTTTGCTATTATGTATTTACCAATAGAGGGGTTATATGCACAAGTTTTACAACAATCCGATATACAAAGTAAGTTACAAGAAAAGTATAGGATTGTAATATCAGGACCAACAACATTAGCCGCCTTATTAAATTCATTACAAATGGGATTCAAGACACTTGCTATTGAAAAGCGATCTAGTGAAGTATGGTCAATTTTAGCAGCTGTAAAAACTGAGTTTATGAAATTTGGGGATATTTTGGATAAAACCCAAAAGAAGTTACAAGAAGCAGGTAATACGATTGAAACAGCATCACGAAAATCTAGAACCATTGAACGAAAATTAAGAGGGGTAGAAAGTTTGCCGGAAGAATCAATTAGTATGGAACCATTGTCAACTGGTCAATTACAGTTTAATCATGAGTAAAACTTTATCAAACGAACTGAGCATGATACAGTTATAAGATTAAAATAAAGAATATAAGAGTAATTAAATGATAGATTTTGGAAATATTATTACAGCTATGGTCACGCCTTTTGATGACAAGGGAGATGTGGATTATAAACAAGCATTAGAATTGACCAATTATTTAATTGATCATGGCACTGATACAATCTTATTAGCAGGTACTACAGGAGAAAGCCCTACGTTAACGCATGATGAAGAATATCGGTTGTTTAAGTATATTAAGTCAGAAATTGGGACAAGGGCATTAATAATGGCAGGAACAGGATCTAATTCAACTCAAACAGCTATCAATGCAACTAAAAAAGCAGAGGAGTGTAATATAGATGCTGTTTTACAAGTAGCCCCTTATTACAATAAGCCATCTCAAGAGGGCTTGTACCAACATTTTTCAGCTATCGCAAATTCAACAAAGTTACCTATTATGTTATATAATATTCCAGGAAGGTCAGGTATTGATATTCACTTATCAACAATACAACGGTTAGCAACGTTAAAAAATATAGTAGGCGTCAAAGAGGCATCAGGTTCTGTCGATATTGTTAAGCAATTTAGAGAAGGGTTACCTAAAAATTTTCAAATTTATTCAGGAGATGATGCCTTAACATTTCCATTTTTAGAAGCAGGTGCGATTGGTGTTGTATCCGTTGCATCACACTGTGTCGGGATACAATTGCAAGAGATGGTATCGTTTTATCATCAAAAAGATTTTGTTGAAGCAGAACGAATTCATAAAAGGTTACAAGAGTTATTTGAGATATTATTTATTACCACTAACCCAGTACCTGTAAAAGCAGCGTTACGATTAATGGGGATAGCTGTGGGCTCTGTAAGATTGCCCTTAGTAGATGCAAGTGAAGAACAAGTTTCCCAAATAAAAAACGTACTCTCAAGTTTAGACTTATTATAAAAAAGTTAATAAAAGAGTAGGTTATGCGAATTCAGAAATTTTTATCTCAAAAAAATATTTGCTCACGTCGACAAGCTGAAGAATTTATTGAAAAGGGATGGATTTATGTTAATGATGTTCAGGTAACAGAAAAGGGACAGAAAATTGATCCTGAAAAAGATAATATCAGCTTATCAGATAATGCAAAGCAAATATTAACAAAACGGACCTATATTAAATATTATAAGCCACGTGGTATTATCACGCATAGTCCAGGTAGTGATGAACAATCAATACACGATATTATTGATTCAAAGTATACGCATTGTTTTCCAATAGGCCGTTTAGATAAAGATTCCGAAGGCTTAATTTTATTAACAGATGATGGCTTATTTGCAAAAAAATGTTTAAGTGACAAAAACCCACATCGACGTGATTATGTGATCACAGTATCAAAGCGATTAACCGTAGAAATGATTCGTAAATGTGAGCGAGGGTTGATGATTTTAGGAAAAAAGACTAAACCATGTAAGATAAAAGAATTAAAAAATAATACCTATCAGATTACCCTTTATGAAGGTAAGAATAGACAGATAAGGCGGATGATACAAAAGGTAGGTAGTATGGTTATGACGTTAAAAAGAACACGGTTTGGACCGGTAACTTTAGGTAATATGACACCAAATAAGGTCGCTATTATCCAACCATTTGAAAATAGTTAGTTAGTTGATAGTTGTTGTTGAATTGCTTCGATCATATCACGTAGCTCTTTATTATCCGCTTCTAATTTATCTTGTCTAGTTTCAATAGATTGTAACAGAGACGCTGGAATATCAAGCGGGGTAATAGCAACATTAATTAAGGTTGTCTTAGTGCTATCTGAACTATCCCAAGCTTTCCCAATCAGACCTGTTAACTGAGTCGCTGTAATGGCATCAGGGTGAACCGCAATGGCAGTTCCATCTTCGTTGCCAGAGGCAATAATATAGTCTCCTGTATTAACGGTTCCAGAAACATGCACAGGGACCTGTCCTACAAAAGCAATAGCAAGATTTGTATCAAGATCCATGTTAGCACGTTTGTTTCCAATAACTAATGGCATCGTACTAACAACCATAACTCGATCTGCATTGATGGTAGATTTACTAATTTTTCCGTTATATACGCCTATGACATCACCCGCTTGAATAGATTCATTGGGATCACGTTTTGGTAAATATTCAGCATAGTCAGCACCACTCGATTCAAGTTTAATACCCGATTGAGCAATGCCAAAGACATCGGCTTGTTGTCCTGTAATGCTACCAATAGCTTCACCTGTTTCAGTAGTAAATCCAATAAACTCATCGGTATTAGAAATAGCTTTGTTTAGTAATGAAATCTCCATAGCACCTGTTGAGTTTTCTCCATCTTCAGCTGCATGACGAAACGATATACTATAGGGAGATTGTTGCAATTCAGTTTGAGAAAAGTAATCTAGATTACCAGCGTTAAAACTAAATGTTCCAGAGGATGAATCGAACACTTTACTATTAATCTTAAAGTCTTCATCAGTATTGATTTCAAAATCCTTTGTTGCATTTATTTCTATCCAAGCAGTATCTATGTTTATAATTTTAGAATCAACTATAAATTCCCTCGTTTTAATGTCGTGCATAAATAAACTATCTATAAAAGTAGATTCTGAATACATAGCAATAGTATCTCGCTTAGACCAATACCCATGTCCATCAACATAAGCATAGGAGCCTTCATGACCCATGCTAGTACTTGCTGTCCACGAGTCAGGGTTTGACATATCAAGTGGCGATCCAATGACAATAAGCTTTCTTGTATTATTATCCGTTACTATATTAGGAGCTTGAAAAGTTGAACATCTACCATCCCCATCAAAAGCTCCAGCCCAACCTGTCAAATCTGCACCCCCTGGCGAAGCAAAAAGTCCGTCAGGGATGCCGAAATAGGAACAGTACTCAGGATTAAACCAATTGGTCTTAGGTTTATTAAATGTAATAGAAGGTTCACTTAGATTTGAGCCAAAAGAAATATAAGATGAATAATTAGGTTGAATCAGTCCTTCAGCAATAAATTCTTGATCATCATCAAAAGAGGCAATCTCCTTAGAAGTAGCAACCGCATTCTGAAGTGCTGAAGCATTGTAATAGGTAATTA
>TARA_B100001175_G_C19515050_1_pt1 | contig 18797 bp, 9 predicted proteins | sample TARA_B100001175 | Tara Oceans TARA_B100001175
AAAAAAATAATAACCAAAAATATAGGGTTATGAATTTGGGATTAGTTTAAGTATTAGTAAAATTATAGATGAAATCAAATAAAGATATTGAGCAGATTATTATAAAATCTCCAGGACGTATAAATCTTATTGGGGAACATATAGACTATAATGGAGGCAATGTTTTACCTGGTTCAATTAAACATAAATTAACTCTGAAATTTTATAAAACTAATAATAACCAATGTACCATAAGTTCAGAGGGTTATGGATCTTTAAAATTTGACATCAAACAACCTCTTAAAATTAGCTCTAACCAATGGGAGAACTATATATTGGGTGTAGTGGACGGTCTTAACAAAAAATCCCTCAACGCACTAAACGGATTTGATTGTATTATTTCAGGAGATCTTCCCATTGGAGCTGGAATAGCTTCTTCTGCCGCGCTAGAATGTGGTGTAGCCAAAGGATTAAATGAGTTATTTAATTTAAATATCAATGACGAAGATCTTATTGATATATCATGTAAAGCTGAACACAATTTTGTAAATAACAAATGTGGCATGATGGATCAATTTACCGTAATCAAGGGGCAAGAAAAAAAACTACTTCTTCTGAATTGCGCAACTTTAGAATATAAACTTCTTTCTATTAATTTTAAAAACTATAAGATTGTTTTACTTAACTCAAATGTGGATCACAATCTCGCCACAAGTGAATATAATATCCGTCGTGCAGAATGCGAACATGCGCTAAAGATTATTCAAGATCAATATCCAGAATATAATTTTTTAGCTGATGTTCCAGAGGCCGTTATTAAATCTTTAAAAGAAAAATTTCCCAAGAAACTTTTCCAACGTGCAATTTACGTGTCTCAAGAAAATGCCAGAACATTGAAAGCTGCATCTTTATTAGAAGAGGATAAAATTCTAGACTTTGGTTCACTGATGTATCAATCCCATAAAGGCTTATCCGAAAAATATCAAGTGAGCGTACCTGAGCTTGATTTTTTAGTTGATTTGACCAAAGGTTTCCCCAAGGTGATAGGTAGTCGATTGATGGGTGGTGGTTTTGGTGGGTCTACCATTAATCTTGTTGATGAGACTTTTGTGAAAGAATTTATAAACATAGCATCTGTTGAATTTAAAAATAAATTTAATATAAACCTTACTCCACTAGTAGTTGACATATCAAATGGCGTAGAGGTTATCAGCTCTGGCCTAAATGGATTTGCAAAACACAATTCATTTGAGGATGTCAACATTCCAGGTAATTAAAAACTAAACTTTATTTCTATTTTTTGATTAAAAAAAATAGAATTAATTTCTTCGGAAAATCTTCTCTAAATAACTTTCTGTTTTTTAATAATTATTCTTAACAAAATAGATTTATATTTGAATCTATTTTTTTTTATGGCAGCACCTAAATATAATAAGAATCAGGAGATTTCTGTTGCAATAGACTGTGTGATTTTTGGGTTTGATTCAAAAAAATTAAATGTATTACTAATGAGGCGTAAAATAAATCCATTAAAAGGGTCTTGGTCATTAATTGGAGAGGTGCCTGACGCTAAAACATCAATGGATAATACTGCTAATGATATTCTTTACAAACTTACGGGGCTTAAAGATGTTTTTTTAAGTCAATTAAAAACCTATGGAGATGTCAAAAGAGACCCATTGGAAAGAGTTATTTCAATTGTCTATTATAGTTTGATTAGAGTTGACGTGCTTAAAGACATTGATCTTGTAAATTATTATAATGCTAAGTGGTTTGAATTCAATAACCTTCCTGAATTAATATTAGATCATAGAAAAATGATTGAAGATGCCATCGAAAAACTCAGACAAATATCTAGAAATGAGCCCTTAGGATTTGAATTACTTCCTAAATTTTTCACTCTTCCACAATTGCAAATTTTATATGAGTGTATTTATGACACAAAATTCGATTCTAGAAATTTTCGAAAAAAAATTCTTACCACTAATTTCTTGGATAAAACTAACAAAAAGGATAAATCTTCTTCACGAAAAGGAGCATATCTTTATAGTTTTAAACAGTCTCAAATTAAAAGAAAATCAAAAAATGATGTTTACACCATTAAGGATGTTTTTCAATTTTGATAAAAATTTAAATTTTTAGGCAGTAAAAGTATTTTAGGTTTTTATTTGGGTTTAATATGCCTCCTATTCAGTTAACGAAATCTTTTTAGTTTTAAAAAAATAGATGTAAAAAGTACATTTAACATATTTTTTTATATATTTACATAATAAATGTTAATGTTACGTTTATTAATAGTGATAATAAAAATACTGTTTCTACTTAACAAAAACATCAAACAAACAAATGATATCTATATTAAAACCAGAATTTATGAAAAAAGAGTTTTTTAATAAACTTTTGTTCTTACTTGTTTTTACTATTGGAACAGGAATTTATGCACAAAATATAACAGGAGTCGTTTTAGGAGAAGATGGTGCGCTTCCGGGTGCCACTATTCAAATTAAGGGAACAGATCAGGGGGTAACTACTGATTTTGACGGAAATTTTTCTATTGCGGCAAATCAAAATGACATTTTAATTGTTTCGTTTATCGGTTATTCAACCCAAGAGGTTAATGTAAATAACCAAGATAATATAACCATAACTTTATTATCAGACAGTATATTAGATGAAGTAGTTGTAACTGGATATGGAACCCAAAAGAGAGAGGAATTAACTAGTGCAATTACTACGATTGATTCTGAAGATTTCAATGTTGGAAACATAAGTGATCCACAACAATTACTTCAGGGTAAGGTCGCTGGTCTAAATATAGCTCGTGTTGGAGGTAACCCAAACGAGCCATTTGATATAAGGCTTAGAGGCTTAAGTACTTTTGGAGCCAATGCTGAACCTTTAGTTATTATAGATGGAGTAGTTGGAGGGTCATTCGATTCGGTTGACCCATCTGATATAGAGTCTATTAATGTACTTAAAGATGCTTCAGCAGGTGCTATTTATGGAACTAGAGGTAGTAGTGGTGTTATAATTGTTACAACAAAATCTGGAAAAGGATTAGCAAAGGCGGGGCTAGAATATCGAGGATATGTTTCTAGTGAAGAAATTTCAAACATAATTCCAATGGCTTCATACGAACAGTTTTTGGCAAATGGTGGACTTAATTTAGGAGCGAATAATGATTGGGTAGATTTATCCTCTCAAACAGCAATTAGTAATGTTCATAACATAGCTTTTTCTGGTAGTAGCGCAAATGGTTTAAGTTATAGAGCATCACTAAATTATAGAGATATTGAAGGAGTAGTTAATAATACAGGCTATGAACAGATTAATGGCCGGATTAATGTAAGTCAAAGTCTTTTGGACGATAGATTGAGATTGCAGGCAAATGTTGCAATTACTAGTCGTGATGCGAATTTAGGGTTTCCTGAAACTTTAAATTATGCCCAAATATATAATCCTACAGCTCCAGTTTACGAGCCAGATGGTACTACTTTTTTTCAAAATCAAGTAGAACGTAATTTTAACCCTTTAGCTATTCAAGAACAGTCTTATCATGACCTTCAAAGAAATACTTTTTTGACTAATTTTAAAGCTGAATTTGATATAATTTCAAATCTTACCGTAGCAGCAAATTTTTCAAAACAGTATAAAAGTTCTTTTGAAGGAAAATATTTTGATAATGATGCCTTTTATATAGGATTCTCTAATAAAGGCCAGGCAGAAAGAATTTATAATGATGAGAATTTCAGTCTTGCTGAAGTAACTGCAACTTACAGTGGTGAATTAAATGATTTAAACTATGAAGTACTTGGAGGATATGCTTTTCAGCAGTTCACATACCAAGGTCAATATGCTAGAAACACTGATTTTATTACTAATTCAGTAACTTATAATAATTTAGCCCTTGGATTAGGGATAAATAATAATCAGGCAAATATGAGTTCCTATAAAGAAGAAGCCAAATTATCTTCAGCATTTGCAAGATTAAACTTGAATTATCAAAATCTTGTATTTCTTTCCGCTAGTTATAGAAGTGAAGAGTCTTCTAGGTTTGGGGCTAACTTTAGAACAGGAAACTTTTGGGCTGCAAGTGCTGGTATTGATCTAAATAAAATATTAGATCTTAGTGGCGTAGATCAATTAAAAGTTAGAGCAGGATACGGATTAACAGGAAATGAACCTAATGAAAGATATGCATACATTGAAAAATTAGGAGCTGAAAATGCTCTTGGGTTTATTAATAGTGAATTTAGAACTGCAATAGGCCCACAATCAAATCCTAACCCAGACTTAAAATGGGAGGAAAAAGGAGAATTAAATGTTGGAATTGATTTCCTTCTTTTAGATTCAAAATTATCAGGGACTATAGATTATTTTAATAGGACAACTTCAGATTTATTGAGAATAACTCCAGTATCTTCTCCACCAAACATATATAATCAAACTTTGTTAAATTTAGGAGAATTGGAAACAAATGGTTTTGAGGTTACTTTAAATTACGCTGCTATTTCTACTCAAAATTTTAGCTGGGACGTTGGAGTTAATTTAGCTACTTTTAAAGTTAACTTGATAAACATTTCAGATCAAGAGGAATTTGTTACCTATACTGGTAACTTGAACGCACCAGGTCTAAATTATACTTACCCTATAGTACTTGAAGAAGGTGGTGTGCTTGGAAACATTCGTGCTGGTGAATTTGCAGGCTATAATGCAGAGGGCCGTACATTAATCGTTAATCAAGAGACTGGAGAGGCTACCGTAGAAAGGAATTTAGACAGAGATGGTATTATCGTTGGTAATGGTCTTCCTGATTATACATTTGGGATTAGCAACGTCTTTAGATATAATAATTGGGATTTAAATGTCTTTTTAAGAGGTGCCACTGGTCATTCCCTGGTAAATATACCAAGAGCTTATTGGGAGCACCCTTCAATATCAGGACGTCAAAACTTTGTTTACACAAAATATTTTAATGCTGCTGATACGGAGCAAGACGCTTATCATTCAAATATGGTTGAAAAAGCTGACTTTTTAAGATTAGACAATGCTGCTCTTGGCTACAATTTTAAACTTCCTGAAAATAGTAAGATAAGTAATTTAAGATTGTATGTTTCAGGTAATAATTTGTTTACAATAACTGATTATACTGGTTCTGACCCAGAAGTTAGATATAAAGATGTAAGATATATCGGAGATCAATACCCTGACATATTAACTCCTGGAATTGATAGAAGAACTACTTATTTTCCTACAAAAACATATACAGTGGGAGTTAATATAAATTTTTAAAAAATTAATTAGATAACTATAATAATAATCGAAAATGAGAAAAATTAAAAAATTTGGAAAACTATTAATGGGAGTCACTATGATTTCTTTAATAAGTATTAATCTATCATGTGAAGTTGAACCTGAGATTTACTCAGAGGTTTTACCTGATGAGTTTTTTCAAACGCCAGAACAATTATCTTCTGCATCTGCTGTAGCCTACATACCACTAGGAAATTATTGGGGAGTGATACAAAATAGTTCTGAACTTATTTCAGATGTTGCTACAGTTGCAGTGAGATCAAATAATGGTTGGGATGATGGAGGTGTTTGGCCGAGATTAATGTCACATGAATTTACCCCAGACCTAGGGTTTATTGGAGATGCATGGTATTATTTTAATCAGGGTGTTTCAACCTCTAATCGTTTAATTGAGGTTGTGTCAAATGCCGCTGGTGCTGACTCACCTGGGGTTGCTGAATTACGAGCATTAAGAGCATTTTATTTTTATAATTTGTTGTCAATTTATGGAAATATACCAATCGAATCTCGTTTTGCTGATGCAGATCCAAATCCTTCACAAGTGTCACCTCAAGAAGCATTTAGTTTTATTGAAAAAGAACTTTTGGAATCTATAGATAAATTAACCGAAAGTAAAGGATCAGATGCTTATGGAAAGGTTAATAAATGGGTTGGTTACACAATTTTGACGGATTTATATTTAAATGCTGAGAGAATTACTGGAGTAGCAAAGTGGCAACAGGCTGCTGATGCTGCAAACGTTGTAATCAATGGCGGTGGTTATTCATTGGAATCTGGCTACTTTGCAAACTTCCGTGAAAGGAATGAAGGCTCAACGGAGAATATTTTCGTTATCCCCTTTGAAAAAAATATTTTTAATGGTTTTATTATTAGGATGCAAGCATTGCACCAATCTGCTACAGGGACATTCGATTTAACTGCAGCACCATGGGGTGGTTTTGCTTTTCAGACAGAATTTTATGAATCATTTGAAGACAAGGATTATAGAAAAGGAATGTTCATAGTTGGTCAGCAATACACTTCAAAAGCAGGTCCTAATTGGTCAGATACAGCTGGGTTCAATTATGCCAATCCTTCAGATGATTTTATCCTAACAAATTGTATTGAGGATTATGACAATTATGGAGCATTTCAAGATCAGCTAGTTGGAGGGTGTGATATTTTTATAACTCCTGAATACACAGAAATAGATGGTAGGTATCCATATAGACATGGACCTAGATATGGTAAATATGAATTGAAACAGGGTGATGATTTTGATATCAGTAACGATTTACCAATTTATAGACTCGGTGGTGTATTACTAGCTAGAGCTGAAGCATTATGGAGGCTAAACAATGGTAACGCAGAATCACTAGTTATTGTAAACCAAATTAGAGCTAGGGCTGGGTTAGCTGCTTTAAGTAGTTTAAGTGAAGATGACTTATATAATGAAATGAAAAAGGAATTAGCACTTGAAGGTTTTTCAAGACCAATAACAATTAGATTTGGTAAATGGGAGGATGATTGGTTTTTGAAAGGGAAAGGAAGTCAAAAAGGACAACCATCTAAAAATTTTAATGATACATATAGAAGGGTTTTCCCAATTCCAGTATGGGTTCTTCAATCTAATCCTAATCTGGTTCAGAATCCAGGGTATTAATAATTTAATGATATTATAAATGTATTATAAGTGTTAGGTTTTTACGTAGTTTAGTTAATAAAAAAAAGATTTTCTAAAAACATTTTTTGTAATTTGAAAATCTTTTTTTATTGGTAGAGTTTTATTTTATTAGGTTTAGTAGTTAAATTGAATATCTATAGGAATAAATCTAAAAAGAGGATGAAATACTTATTAAAATTAAATTATTGTTTCTGCATAAACTTGTTTCTTTTATTTATTCTTTTTTCTTGTACTGTAAAAAAAAAAGATGCCAATAGATCTATTTTTAGATTAATGGATCCCAAGTCTCATGGGATTGATTATGTTAATAAACTTAATTATACTGAGGATTTTAACACCTATGTTTTTAGAAGTTTTTATAATGGAGCTGGAGTTGGATTAGCTGATTTTAATAATGATGGTAATTTAGATGTGTTTTTTTCTGGTAATCAATCAGATAATGCTTTTTATTTAGGTGATGGAAATTTTAATTTTACAGATGTGTCTGATATTGCAGGAATAACTAGTCCTGATTCTTGGAGCACAGGAGTATCTGTTTTGGATATTAATAATGATGGCCTATTGGATATTTACGTATGTAAAAGTGGTAATCCAAATGATATTAATAGGCGAAATGAGCTTTTTGTTAATATTGGTATAGATGATAATGGTATTCCTAGATTTGTTGAACAAGCTAAAAAATATGGAATTGATATACTTGGATATTCTATTCATGCACAATTTTTTGACTATGATTTAGATGGAGATCTTGATATGTATCTTTCTAACAATTCAATTAAACCTTCAAAAAATATAATGGATGTAAAAAAAGGGTTAAGAGAGGATAAAGACGATAAAGGGGGTGATTTATTATATCGAAATGACAATGGTTTTTTTATTGATGTAACAGAAAAATCAGGCATATATACTAGTTCAATTGGTTTTGGCCTGGGTGTTTCCATCTCTGATATAGATCAAGATGGATGGCCTGACATTTATGTAGCAAATGATTTTTTTGAGAAGGACTATTTATATATAAATAATAAAGATGGAACATTTGATGAATCTAGTGAAGAATTTTTTGGAGAGTTAAGTTTGGGGTCAATGGGTGTTGATATTGTTGATATGAACCATGATGGATATCCAGAAATTTTTGTAACTGAAATGCTCCCTGAGATTGAATCAAGATTAAAGACTAAAGCAGTTTTTGATGATTGGGATAAATATACTTTAAAGAACAAATATGGATATCATAGGCAGTTTCCAAGAAATATGTTTCAATTAAACAATTCAATAGGATTGGATGGTAAAGTTTCATTTAGTGATATTTCAAGATTCTCTGGTTTAAGTGCTACTGACTGGAGTTGGGGAGTTCAGATGGTAGATTTTGATTTAGATGGGATGAATGAAATTTTTGTTACTAATGGGATTGCAAAAGACCTTTTAGATCAAGACTATATAGATTTTTATAATAATCCTTCGTCAGTTAGACAAATCTTTCGAAAAAAAGGTGAAGTTATCAAAGAACTAATTGATAATATTCCATCACAACCAATAGCAAATTACATGTTTTCACAAACAAGCCATTTGAAATATAAAGATATTTCTAAGGAATGGGGGATGGATCAATTAGGATTCTCAAATGGGGCTTCCTATGGTGATATTGATAACGATGGAGATCTTGATTTGATTGTTAACAACATAAATAGTGAACCTTTTATCTACAGGAATGATTCTAATTTAATGAAACAAAAAAATAATTTTATATCTATTCAAGCCAATAATAAATACGGAACAGCAGCAATTGGCACAAAAATAATACTCAAAGTAGGAGAAAAAAAATATTTCAAAGAGTTATTTGTGATGAGAGGATCAATGTCATTTATTGATTCTAGAGTAAATTTTGGATTAGGCCAAGAAAGCATTATTGACACGTTAATGATTATTTGGCCAAATAGAGAAAGAACTATTAAAACTAAAATTGAAGCTAATCAATTTTTATCCTTTTCGCAGGAAGATGGTATTTTAATAAAAAGAAAGAATTTTAAGAAAATACCAAAACAGATTTTCAAAGATGTCACTAGTAAAATAAAAATAAATTATAAACACAATGAGAATAATTTTGTTGACTTTGATAGTGAGCGACTTTTATATCATATGAAATCAAACGAAGGTCCTAAAATAGCTGTAGCAGATGTTAACGGTGATGGAATGGAAGACTTTTATATTGGTGGAGCTAAAAATAGTCCAGGAAGTTTATTTATTCAAAATAAAACTGGATTTTACTTATCAGACAATAATGTGTTTATTAATGATAAAGCATCTGAAGATATAGGTGTACTTTTTTTTGATGCTGACCTAGACAATGATATGGATTTAGTTGTTTGTAGTGGAGGAATGGCTTTTTCTAAAAACTCCTTTGCACTTTTTGATCGATTATATTTTAATGACGGAAATGGAAATTTTACTAAGTCTACTCAACTTTTACCAAATAACAATCCTATTTCTACTTCTACAGTTGTAGCATTGGATTATGATAATGATGGGGATCAAGATCTTTTTTTTGGCGGAAGAATGGTGGTTTCTGAATATGGTATGCCCGCCTCTAGTTATATTCTAGAAAATAAAGGAAATGGAAAATTTGAAGATGTAACCGATAAAATTGCGCCAGATTTAAAAAAACTAGGAATGGTGACAGATGCTTTAAATTTGGATTATGACCATGATGGTGACGAAGATTTAATTATCGTAGGAGAATGGATGCCTATTACTCTGTTTTCTAATGAAAAGGGCAAGTTTAAGAAAAACACCTCTGGTATGGGTATAAAGGATTCTAATGGCTTTTGGAATACGATTGAAAAAGCTGACTTAAATGGAGATGGTTTTGCTGATTTATTAGTAGGAAATTTAGGAGAAAATACATTCTTCAAAGCATCAAATCAGAAACCTTTAAAAATGCATATAAAGGATTTTGATAATAATGGTAAGATTGAACAGATTATATCAGTCTATAATGGTAAAAAAGCCTTTCCGGTTTCACAAAAAAAGGAAATTACTTCACAGTTACCCTATTTACTTAAGAAATACTTAAAACATAATGATTATAAAGAGCAAACTGTAGAAGACATTTTTGAATATAACGAATTGAAAGATGCAATTGTTTTAAATATCACAAATTCTTCTAGTTCAATTTTATGGAATAATAATAGCGGTAAATTTACTCAAGAAAAGTTATCTGCTCAGGCTCAGTTTTCTCCAATTTATGCATCTCTTTTAAGTGATTTCAACAATGACCAAAAGGTTGATATTATAATTGGAGGTAATCAATTTAGGGCTAAACCTCAAACAGGTATATATGCGGGAAGCTTTGGAACAGTATATGAAAATATAAAGAACAAAGGGTTTAAGACTTTGAAATCTAAAGAATCAGGAATTTTTTTTAATGGAGAAGTCAGGGATATTAAACAAATTGAAATAGGCAATAAAAAACATATTTTGGTTTCAAAGAATAATGGAATATTAAAACTTTATAGCTTAAATAATGAAAATTAATTACTTAAATTTTTTGATTTTAATTGTTATAACTATTGGAGTTTTTAATCTGCATTCATGTGACTACATCATAAATAAAAAATCATATAAAAAAATACTAAAAGACGATTCTTGCAAAACTCAAAGATATGATAGTATTGTTTATGGTGTTAAACTCGGGATGACTTATGACGATTTTTTTTATTATATGTGGAAAGAGAATATTGATGGATTATTTTTTCCTTCAAGACAAGGATCAATGGTTAAAACAAATTTAAATGAAGGGTTTAAATATCCAGCACAATTTGAATTTTTTCCAAGCGATATTGAGGGAAAGTTTATTCCTATTAAAGAATATAAAGCTTTCATTAGTTATAAAAACTATTCAATATACAATAAAGGTATGTCTCTAGATAGTTTATTGGATCAGACATTACGTTTTTTTGAGAATGGATACAAGGGTAATAAGTTTATTAAAATCGTTAATAAAGAAGATATTTTTGTAAAGTATAATTATGTCAAAACTGATTGTAATAGAAAGATTTCAATAGTGCCATCCTCAGCCTTGAATCAATTGAATATTTTTTTCGAAGATTTAAAACCACTAGAAAAAAAAGATGAAAAATAAAAAGAGTTTAATGATACTTAAAAAGATTATTTATTTTTTCCATTTAATGATGTTAATTCTAGTATTTTCTTGCGAAAGAATTAGTAAAAATGATAAAGTAATTTTTGAATTATTAAGTCTTGAAAAAACAAGAATTGATTTTGAAAATACACTTAAATACTCAGATGAATTTAATATTTATAAATATAGAAATTTTTATAATGGTGGGGGCGTAGGTCTTGGGGATGTTAATAATGACGGGTTACTAGATATATATTTTACTGCTAATCAGCTGCCCAATAGACTTTACATTAATAAAGGAGATTTCGTTTTCGAGGATGTAACGAAAAAAGCAAAAATTGGAGGTAATAGAGCATGGTCAACAGGGGTTTCTATGGTAGATATTAATTCTGATGGCTGGTTGGATATATATGTATGTAATTCTGGAGATATAAAAGGAGATAATAAACAAAATGAATTCTTTATAAATAATGGAGATGGAACATTTTCTGAAAAAGCAAAAGAGATGGGATTGGCAGATATTGGTTATTCTACTCACGCAAGTTTTTTTGATTATGATAAGGATGGGGACTTAGACTTGTATCTTTTAAATAATTCCTATACAGCTATTGGCACTTTTAACCTTCGAAATAATAAACGAGAAATTAGGGATAAAAAAGGAGGTGACAAACTATTTCGAAATGAAGGTGGTAAATTTATTGATGTAAGTGAAGAAGCTGGTATTTATGGCAGCGAAATTGGTTTTGGACTTGGAGTTTCAGTTGCTGACATTAATAAGGATGGTTGGCTTGATCTATATATAAGTAATGATTTTTTTGAAAGAGACTACATATATATGAATAATGGAGATGGAACTTTTTCAGAGGAATTGGAAAATCAAATGAGATCTATTAGCGTCGCATCAATGGGATCTGATATAGCTGATTTAACAGGTGACGGTTATCCAGAAATTTTTGTTACAGAGATGTTGCCTAAGGATGATGAAAGGTATAAAACGACAATGACTTTTGAGAATTGGGATAAATATCAATATAACCTGAAAAATGGATATTACCATCAATTTACAAGAAACATGCTTCATAGAAATAATGGGATTTCTTTTGGAAATAAATTAACTTTTAGTGAAGTAGGTCGATTAGCTGGCGTTGAAGCTACAGATTGGAGTTGGAGTGCTCTTATAATGGATTTAGATAATGACGGTCACAAAGACCTATATATTGCTAATGGATTGGCCCAAGATATTCTTGATCAAGATTATCTGAATTTTATTGCTGATGAAGAAATTACAAAAATGATTGTGACTAAAAAGGGTGTTGATTATAAAAAACTTATTGATATTATCCCTGTAAGTCGAATATCAAATTACGCTTTTGCAGGAGATTCAAATCTTGGATTTACAGATGTAACAGACATTTGGGGTATGGATACCCCTAGTCATTCAAATGGTGCTGCCTATGGAGATTTGGATAATGATGGTGATTTAGATTTAATTGTCAACAATGTTAATATGCCGCCATTTATTTATAAAAATAAATCTAGAGAATTAGTAAAGGAAAATAACTTTATAAAAGTTAAGTTAAAAGGAGAAAAGATGAATTTGAATGCTATAGGTGCTAAGGTAACAATTAGATCAAATGAACAAATCTTTTATCTGGAACAATCTCCTAATAGAGGTTTTCAATCTTCTGTAGATTATACTATGCATTTCGGATTGGGGAAAATCTCCAACATCGATTCTTTAATTGTTGACTGGTATTATGGGAAAAGAACTGTTTTGACTAATTTATCAGTAAATCAGACATTAGTTATAAATGAAACTGAAGGGCTAAAGTTTAATTCTCAAAAACACATAAAAAATCATAAACCACCAATTTTTAAAAATATATCCAATTTAATTAATATTGATTATAAGCATGTTGAAAACAACTATGTAGATTTTAATAGAGATCGTTTGTTATATCATATGAAATCAACAGAAGGTCCTAAAATAGGGATTGGAGATATAAATAATGATGGTAATATGGATTTTTACATAGGAGGTGCTAAGGATATTCCAGGAAAACTTTTCGTAAATGTTAGTCAAAATAGATTTAAGGCTTCAAATCAAGATCTTTTTGAAAAGGATAAGGGAAGTGAAGATTCACAAGTTGTTTTCTTTGATGCTGATAATGATGGTGATATAGATTTGTATGTTTCCAGTGGTGGTACTGAGTTTTCTGAGAATTCATATGCCCTGATAGATAGACTATATATTAATGATGGTTTAGGAGGTTTTTCAAGGTCATCACAACTGCTTCCTGCTGGAAAACCAGAAAGCACATCAGTTGTTTTACCTAACGATTTTGATAAAGATGGAGATCTAGACTTATTTGTAGGAATTAGATTAAAACCTGGACTTATAGGTGTTCCGCAAAATGGATATATTCTTGAAAATAATGGAAAGGGAGTTTTTAAAGACATAACATTAAAAATAGCACCAGAAATGATTAGCCTTGGAATGATAACTGATGCCCAATGGGCTGATTTTGATAAGGATAATGATTATGATCTTATCGTAGTAGGTGAATGGATGGGAGTAAAGCTTTTTGAGAATAACAATTCATCTTTTAATGAAATTTCGAAAGGTGCTGGTTTTGAAAATACTTCAGGTTGGTGGAACCGAATTACTTCTTCAGATATAGATAATGATGGAGATATTGATTTTATTGTTGGTAACCATGGCCTAAACTCAAGATTCAAGGCCAGTCTCGAAGAACCAATTTCATGCTACATAAACGATTTTGATAATAACGGAACTGCTGAACAGATAATTAGTAATTATAATCAAGGTATATCATATCCCATGGTATTACGTCATGATCTAATAAAGCAACTTCCTCATTTAAAAAAGAAATATTTAAACTATGCTCAATACAAAGGACAAACAATTAAGGATATTTTTACAGAGGATGAGCTCATTGGTTCAATAATTCATGAGGTTACTATGCTTGAAAGTGTAATACTTCTAAATAAAGGCGACGGATCCTTTAATATTCAACCACTGCCAAAAGAATCTCAATTGGCTCCTATATATGCAATTACAGCATCTGACTTTGACAAAGATGGGAATATAGATTTAATTTTAGGAGGTAATTTACATAATGTCAAACCTGAGGTAGGCAGATATGATGCAAGCTATGGCCAATTATTAAAAGGGTTGGGTAATGGAAAATTTGTTATTACTAAAATGGAAGAAAGTGGATTAATTTTAGACGGTGAGATTAGAGATTTCAAGTTTATAAATAAAAAAGAGAAAAGTATCCTTATGATTGCAAGGAATAATTCAACTATGGAGTTTTATGAATATTAATTTTATATAATGATTAAATGGGAATAATAAAAAAAATAAATAAGACTACTTTATGGATCGTTTTTACTTTCATTATTTTTAATTCCTGCGATTTGGATTTAAAATTTGATGCTAATAAAAAGGTTCTTTATAACCTTAAATCAGCAAGTCAAACTAAAATTAATTTTTCTAATAAAATTATAGAAACTGATGAATTTAGTGTATTGGGTTACAATAATATGTATATGGGAGGTGGTGTTTCAATTGGTGATATTAACAACGACGAATTACCAGACATTTTTTTAACTGCTAATCAAGAACCTAATCGACTTTTTTTAAATAAAGGTAATTTTCAATTTGAGGATATTACTGAATCATCAGGAATAGGAGGAGATATTGGCATTAAAAGTTGGTCTACTGGTTCATCAATGGTTGACATTAATCACGATGGCTTTTTGGATATATACGTTTGTATGATTCATGAGTATAAGGGATTGGAAGGAACAAATAAGTTGTACATAAATCAAGGAAATAATACCTTTATTGAAAGTGCCTCTGAATTTGGGTTGGATATTAAATCATATGCTCATCAAGCAGCTTTCTTCGACTATGATATTGACGGAGATTTGGATATGTTTCTACTTAATCAAGCAATGCATACACCATATGCGTATCGCCCAGGTGAGATTCGTGAAAAAAGAGAGGAAATGTCTGGCGATTTATTATTTAAAAATGAAGATGGTAAATTTATAGATATTAGTGAAGAGGCTGGAATTTATGGTGGAGCAAATGGATATGGTTTGGGTGTGAATATATCCGATTTTAATAATGACGGTTATCCAGACATATATGTTTCTAATGATTTTCATGAGAATGATTACCTCTATTATAATGATCAAAATGGAGGATTTAAAGAGGATATTGTTGGTTCGATGGGTCATACTTCTACCTTCTCTATGGGTAATGATGTGGCCGATATAAATAACGACGGTTGGATGGATGTAATAACCCTAGATATGAGGCCTCATGAAGAAGAATTGTTGAAAACAATGGTAAGTGTTGAAGACTATGATATATACAAATTCAAATTAAAACATTCTTATCATTTTCAATACGCTCGAAATATGTTACAGCTAAATAGAGGGCCTTTATTCAATAATAACTCAGTCAAATTTAGTGAGGTTGGTGAATTTAGTGGAGTCGCCTCTACTGATTGGAGTTGGGGAGCACTATTTGCTGATTATGATTTAGATGGAAAGAAAGATTTGATAGTTACTAATGGAATTCCTCATAGACCAAACGATTTGGACTATATTAATTATATATATGATGAGCAAGAGAAAAGAAAAGAATTAAGTTATTTGGAGAGAATTGCTACAATTCCAAAAGGAGAGGTTGCAAATATTGCATATAGAAATAATGGTTTAAAGTTTGAGGATGTTTCGAAAGAATGGGGTTTAGATCTAAAAGGTAGTTCTAATGGAATTGCATATGGAGATCTTGATAATGACGGTGATTTGGATTTAGTAATAAATAATCTTAATGCTCCAGTTTCAGTTTATGAGAACACGTTGGATCACAACAAAAAAAAATATTTAAAAGTAAAATTTAATGGAAGTCCAAAAAATACATCAGGAATTGGAAATAGAGTTATTATAAAAACCAAGAATGGACAACAAGTCCAAGAATTGTTTCTCACAAGGGGATGGGTTTCTTCTGTTGAACCCCTTTTAATTTTTGGTATAGATAGCTTGGATTTAATAGATGAAGCAAAGGTGATTTGGTATGACGGAAATGAACAAATTTCGAGAAATATATCAGCCAATAAAACACTTACTTTTAATTATAAAGATTCAAAACCTCCAAACTCTAGAAATGTTGATAATGTAAAAGGAAATAATATTTTCAAAAGGATTAAAAATTCTGCAGGTATTTCTTTTGAGCACAGAGAAAATAATTTTGTGGATTTTGAATACGAAAAACTGATGCCAAGAATGATTTCAAATGAAGGTCCAAAAATTGCAGTTGCTGATGTTAATGGAGATGGTCTAGATGACTTTTATGTCGGAGGAGCTAAGAATCAGGGTGGTGAATTGTATATACAAGTGAAAAATAAAAATACAATCTTTGAAAAAAAAGACACTAAGGATTTTTATAATGATAGGGCTTCAGAGGATGTTGGAGTAGTCTTTTTTGATGTTGACAATGATGATGATTTGGACCTATATGTAGTTAGTGGAGGAGGAGAACCTTTTAATGACTTAACTATGAAAGATAGACTTTATATAAATGACGGCAAAGGCAACTTCAAAAAATCTAATTTACATCCACAGCTTGGGTTCAATGGATCTTGTGTAGTTTCAGGAGATTTTAATTCTGATGGAAATCTAGATATTTTTGTTGGTGCTAGATCTATCCCTGGTGCCTATGGTAAACATTACAGGAGTAGGTTATTATTGGGAGATGGAAATGGTGCTCTTTATGACTACACTGAGTATACTTTTGGTAAAAATGTTAATTTGGGTATGGTAACGGATGCTGTATGGTTGGAAGATTCTAAAGAGCTTGTTGTGGTTGGAGAATGGATGCCTATAACTATAATTGATTTTAATGTTGTCCCACTTAATGAGATAAAAATAGCAAACACATCTGGGTGGTGGAATACTATAGAGAAAGGTGATGTTGATGGAGATGGGGATGAAGATCTTTTACTTGGGAATTTTGGCATAAATACCAATTTAAAGGCGTCCGTTAATTATCCTGTAAACCTTTACATCAAGGATTTTGATAATAATTCACAAATTGATCCTATTATGAGTTATTATAAAGATGGAAATGAATACCCTTATTATAGTTTGGATGAAATGACCGGTCAGTTAGTAGAACTAAAAAAAGAGTATCGTACTTACGAGAGTTATGCTAACAGTAAATTTGATGATGTTTTCCCAAAAGAAAGATTAAAAGGTGCAGAAAGATTGCAGTCAGTTATTTTTGAATCAGTTTTTTTAGAGAATAAAAAATTTGGCAAATTTGAACTTAAAAAACTTCCTCAAGATTTGCAGATGTCACCAATTTATAGTTTTGCTATTGATGACTTTAACCATGATGGTATTACTGATTTATTAGCTGGGGGGAACTTTTATGCAAATCAGATTAATATTGGTAAATGCGATGCTTCTTATGGTCATTTGCTTACATTGAGTAATGATGATGGTAAATTAAATTGGGAAATATTACCATCACTAGAATCTGGATTTTCAATTGATGGAGAGGTAAGAGATATAAAAATTTTAAATGGCTTAGGGAGTCAAAAATGGGTTTTAGTTTCTAAGAATAACGATAAAGTGCAGTTGTTTTCATACTAAATTTATTTATAGGGCCTTGTAGTTATTTTATTGAAAATTAATCAATATAAAACAGGGTTTAGTGGCGTGTCAATGATTTCTCCAATTCTTGCTCCAGGGCACCAAGTGTCCCAATCATTTTGTTGACCTTCGTTTTCAGGAGCCTTAAGACGCATTTCTTTATCTATATAAATCACTGTCATTGCTTTTCTCGTGTATTTAGTTTGATTAGGACCAGCACGGTGGAAAATCCATCCAGAATGAAAACTTACCTCACCAATATCAAAAGGTTCAACAATAGTTTTAAAATCCGAAACGCGAAGCTTTTTTTTCAAAAACACTTCGCTTTCATCACTGATTGCTAGATCACGGCCTTCAACAATTTGATGACTTCCTGCACTAAATTCAAGTGGACCCATGTTCAAAGGAGTTTCTTGAAGAGGCACCCATGCTGTAATGGTTTTATCAGAATCCAATGGCCAATAATATTGATCAGCGTGCCAAGGAGTGATGCCTCCATGTGCCTCTTTAAATAATGCCTGATCATGATACATTCGAACTCCATTTACCTCCATTAAGGTTGCAGCAATTTTTGCTAACCTTTTACTAAAACAGAACGATTTAACTTCATCAGATTCTCTCCATAAATTAAAAAGCTGCAAAAAAGCTTTGCCATAAGCATCCCTTTTTTCAAGTGGAATTTCTTGAGTGTTTAGTCGATCAACAACTCTAGAGATTGTTGTGTTAAAATGATCAATTAGTTCTTTAGAAAAAACATCTCTAAGTTTAATAAATCGATTCTTTTTAAAAAAAATAATTTGTTCTTTAGTCAGAGAATATGGTTGGTTTAACAATTCAAACATAATAGATTAAAACTATAAAGCATTTATATTTTTTTTATTTTAAATAGAAGCTCCATAGACTCAAATTTAATAAATTAAAGAAACAATAAGAAATTGTTATTATACTTGATTTAGTAAGGAATAAGAAAGAAAAGGAAACTATTAATTTATAGTTCCATATATTCGACAA